>Ga0228711_1007063_pt1 | contig 16432 bp, 11 predicted proteins | sample MedpolnodulmetaG_2_FD_177996 | JGI IMG/M metagenome (GOLD analysis project Ga0228711, IMG submission 177996) | Root nodule microbial communities from Medicago polymorpha collected in Santa Monica, California, United States - brown nodules | ecosystem: Host-associated > Plants > Roots > Nodule...
ACCCCAAACCCTTTTAGGGGTAACAACACCCACTCCCATCCCCAATAGGGACAGGTTTCTTTGCCCCGCTCCCACCCATGGAAACTGTACTTTTTTTAAAATAATTAAAATACTGCATGTTTTTTCCGTTTTCTATATCAACAAAAAATAACAATAATTAAATTAATTATAAATATTTATCAACTTTTCAAAAGAGCAAGATAACTCTAACAAACATATTTCTAAAGAGTAACAATATATTTAAAGAGCTTGGTACCTATTTGTAAGTTAATGGGTATACGATTATTAAATATAATAAGGTAACTTCCAATAATGGGGGCGGGGGTGGGTGTTGGGAGAGTATAAGCATCCTCCGGCCCCAGCCCCACCCCTCTACTAAACAATCGGGTTTTACCCGCATCCACACCTTGTTATATCGGTTTTTCCCGTTAAATTCAGGACTGGGACGATCAGGTCTGTGCGCGGAGGGTTTTGTTGCCATGCTTACTTCTGCTTCCAGAACCTGTCCTACACACTTAGGGTCCATTTATTTTAACGAATAGAATGAGAGATTTTAATGGAGGGGACGAAAAGAGAGAGAGAAGATATTTTAATTAAGGGCAGTTTTAACGAAGACACTAGTTAAAGACCTTAAATAGTTAATTTTTATGAAAGTTTGTATAATCAGTGGATTGAAAATTGAAAAGTTTAACATTTTTAAAAAATAATTACATAATTTAAAATGTTTAAAGAATGTACCGGATGCACTGGTTAACAAGACTCTTTAATTAAACATATTTTGGTTCAAACCACGGAAGATAAGAGATTTTATTTAAATATATATTTATTACAAACAAGGGATGACAATTTTTTTAACTAATTTACCTTTCATCCTTAAAATATTACAACACCGTAGTTTAAAAACAGTTTTCCCTTTATTTTTTTGAAGAACCCAGTTTTCCCTTTATTATCATTATAATTATCATCTCCTGGAAAATAAATAATTCAAACAGATTTATCTCCAAAAAAAAAACTATAAAACTTATAAAAATAGCTTGAATGAAAAAAATGACGTGAAGAAAAGGACATGAAATCTCTTTTTTTTTTACCAAAAAAAGGACATGAAATCTACAATTGAAAACAATCGAAATCGAAACACATGAAATCAAAATTGACGTAAATGAAATTGAACCTTATCAAAAATTGAAATTGACGTGAAACAAAGGGAAAAAAAATGAACCTTGTCAATATAATAAAGTTATCTATTTTTAGGTTGCGTCTCCTAATCTCTAATTATGTTTGAATAAAAAATGTGTTATCAAATACACATCCATTTTTTTAATAAAATAAAATGTGTATATTTTTTTTTTGTTAATTTCACTTGAAACATGGTTCCATAATAATATGAATCATTTCGGAAAAAATAGTCTACATTCAATAGAAAATTGTTTTGTAAATAAATATGTGTTATATAATTCATGTGAATGTTGAAGAACAAATCGTGCAATTTCAAAATTAAATACGCATCATTTATTAAATATTTTTTTTTTTTGAGGAATTTATTAAATAAAAAATTAAATACGCATCCATTTTAATTCAACAATTTTATCAACAAAAAGCTAATTTTAAAATACGTTTTACTTATGCATAAATATTTTCTCACCCAATTGGTTCATTATTCTAACAAACAACTTTAAGGTGGTCCAAAAAGGAATCTCTTCCTTTACTAACATGAAAGGTTAAAAAATAATGAAAAATTAGGGGTAATTAAATGCTAAAAAAGAAAAATTACCTTTATTGTCACGAAAGGTTAAAAAAATTCCCTTTGATATTATCGGATTTCCTTACTAGGTGAGTTAAAGCGACAAATATTGATAAATTTAATAGATATTTAATACTGATTGTAATTTCATAAACGGTTTTTTCTTTGCAACTTCATGTGATAAAAAACTAGTTAATTATTTTTAGGAAAGCATAAACTCTATACACTATAAATAGATAAGATCATATTCTATATTTTACATGAAAAGAGGACAAAATATGACAAAAATTCTCAAGTTTATTTATGCTACTTTAGTTCTTTTCTTATTTCTTGTTGCAACGAAAGCCAACGACGGTATGTCATTTTTTTATTCTTTTCAAATTTCCTTCTTTCTTTCACAGTTCGCATACAATCTCTTATAATCATTTTATAATAACATTGTTTTATTATCTTTTTTCACTATAGATGAATGTAAAATTGATGGTGATTGTCCAATATCTTGGCACAAGTTTCATACTTATAAATGCATTAATCAGAAGTGCAAATGGGTTTTAAGGTTTCATGAGTACTAGACCCATGAGAGTATAAATACACACTACATATGATAATGAGTTAGTGTAAATACACGCTACATATATATGATAATGAGTTAGTGTGCTAGTGAAATAAATGTGTAATGTATTTTATGATAGAATATTTTATGAACTGTAATTTAGTTACTGTATTAGCATCTAATACTAGTATTGTCTTCTTTTCCTAATTTCTTGAACCTTGTATTTATGAATTTATTTATTTTTTTACTTTAAGATGATGGTAATTAAGGCAATAAAGAATATTATTTATATTATCTTATTCTTTCTTAATTTTGGAGATATCACTGCGACATCCAATTCAGGCATATCACACCTTATTTGCAACTCCACTACTTATAAGAATAGCTTTAATAGTTATGTCAAAAACTATTATTGTTACTATTATCATTTTCAAACACTCAATTTATTTTGCTGACATTTTAATTATATTTAATAATCTTCAGTTCACTGTTGGGTTTTAGAGGATATGGAAAAGTGTAACAAAAAAAAAAGAGGATATATATGGAAAAGTTCCTTAAAAAATATATGGAAAAGTAAAACATCACAAAAAAACTATAATTTTCTCTTGTCAAAAAAAAAAAAAAACTATAATTTTCTACTATATTAATATTAATACATAAAGAAATTAATTGTCCACAAATACCTCAACTGAAAAAAAAAATCAAAATTTTGAGGTCAGACGCTCTGACTGGGTTCGAACCCCAACCTCTCCACTTAGTGTGTGAGTTTTAATATTGACTATTTTCCATTTAATTCATCTACCCAAAAAAAATTAATTGTATATCTTGGTGTGTCGATCGGCAACAATTTTTTTAGGTTGGTTTAGGACTCCATGGACTCAGCTTAGTATTACTTGTATTACAAACTAAATTTTTTTGAACAATCGTATTACAAACTAAATTGTTTTTAATATATTTTTCATAATAGTAGCATGTTATTCAGAACCAACATATATTAGTTTGTGTTAAAGAATGCCTTGGTCTCAAATTCTACGAAGCCATGCTTCATTCCTAACCTAAAGGAGGACAAAAATTTCGTTTTCTCTAAGAATAAAGATGATTCTCTTAGTCTTGATGGATTCTGAGCTTTCTTCTTCCAGTCCTATTAGGAGAGATTGATGTTAAAGATATTTTTAATTTTGTTAGTTAATTATTTACTTCTATAGTTGGATTGTGCCTAATTGGAATGCTGACATTTTTTTTTTATTTCTAAAATTGCTGAAGTTGTTCTTGTCGAACAATACAGACCTATAGATTTAGCCACTTTTAAATTCAAAATTTTATCTAAGATCATTGCTGACAGACTTGATGTTGTTGCTCCTAATATTTTTTTTTAATCCATAAAGGGGTTTCATTCAAGAGAGACAAATTTAGATTGCATTTGTCTCACCTCGGAAATGTTAAAACAAAATGGTTTAAAGATCAATATCTCTGAGTTTTGATGATAACAAAGCATTTGAGAATAGTTGGATACTCACATGTTTGTTCAAGTCTGCATGAAGATAATTGTACTTGATCCTCTGTGGTCAATAATCTATACTGAAAGCCAATCATCTACTCTTAAAAGCAAACACATAAGATCAAGACGAAGCCCAATGGTCAACATAAAGTCAACACTATATAGACTCGATGTCACCATCTGTAGACAGATTGAACACATGCTTTGTGATCAAGGAAATAGTCAAAATTATGTGGTCAATCATCTATGGATCAAGCGACCCTCTATACCAAGGTCATCCTCTAGACAAAGACAAACAATGCTTTTTACTTCAACCTAATGCGACAAATCTTTCTACGAATAAGGAAAGCAAACATTGACTTGCGTACATAAGGAAAGAGCATTTAAGTGCATCAATGATCAAGTTAAATGAAAAGATCAATCACCTGTAATCAAGGAAAAATTACATACAACGATCAAGCATTGAGCGATAAGGATCTTCAGCAACATAACTAATTCAAATCCTCCAATATCAAGGAAAGCATTTGTTAAAGAAGGTTACGAGTTACGACCTTATAAGTTGTATATACATACTTTAACTAAAATTGTCAATACAAAGTAATACAAATCAAAAGAGATACACTTTAAGTGTACATCACTCATATTGTTTACTACTCGTTGAGTTTGTGTAAGCATTCAAGTTTATTTGTAAATCTTGTAAGCCTAAAGTGTAACGTTAGGAAGTCTTCTAGGTTGAGGGAAAAAAATCTAGGACTAGGTTGTCTTGGTGCTTATTGTTGTAATATGTTGGATTATAGTGAAATTTCTTGGAACTATGAGGGGACTGAACTAGCTCCAGATTGTGGATTGTGGAGTAATCAGTATAATTCTTTGTGTCCTTTCTTTTTCTCCTAACTCTTTACTTACATGTACTTTACCTTCATTCTATGCGATCAAAAGATTTAACTAATCGAAATAGAAACCAACATGATTCCAGTTCACCTTTTTTGTGTTTTTCTCACCTTTTGTTGACATCATAGCAAGGTCTATGTAGTTATCACTTAACATTGTCTGAGAAAAGATCCCGAGAAAAACATGTCTACCACTCCTTAAACTAAAATCGAGTCTCTCTCCTTTCTATCTAGATCTCATGTTATCAATGGTGATACTGAGCAATTTTCCTAGTGGAAAACCAAATTTTATAGTTTTGTCATAACCCAAGATGAAGATCTATGAGGTATGATAGAAGATGGTTGTAGCGTACCAGCCAACACAGATGGAGTTACTCTCAAGAAAAAGACTCTGAAAGTTGCTGAGAATAAGATGTATAAAAGGAACCACAAGGCTGAAATATCATGGTAAATACACTCCAATTTTCAGAATTTACCAAGATTGTTGATAAATATACTGTCAAGAGTATTTATTACTCTTTCTACAACATGTATGGAAGAAACCAACAAGTTAAGGAAGCTTAAGCTAATATATTGATCCAACAGTACGAGTTATTCAAGATGAGGACGATGAGGATATTAAAACCATCTTTTCCAGGTCTCAAACTTTAGTGTATGATCTATAGGTGCTGGGAAAAATCTATACCGCAACATATCATGAAAGAAGATTTTACGTACTCTGTCAACAAAATGGAGATTCAAGGTCACAACCATTCAGGAAGCTAAGTATCAGAATGTTCTAGGGATTGAAAAACTGATTAGTTCCCTGAAGAGTCACGAGATGGAGCAACCAGGATATGAACCTTCTAAGAAGGTAAAGTCCATTGCTCTCAAATCTAAATGCAAGATGATGAAAGCTCTTAAAGTTGAGAAGTATGAAGATGAAACCCAGGAGTATTATGAAGATTCTGAAGCTTCTTCTTAAAGCTAAGAAGTATGATGATGAAGCTTCCAGATGAAGCCACACATTGGTTATAAATTGGCTTTTATGAAGAGGATTCAACACCCATGCAAACAGAAGAGCAATATTCCCAGAAGGAAATCGAACTTAACTAGAGGATCAAATGTCATAGATAAGAAGGGGGATCAAAGGTCTGCTTCAACTGTAGAAACCCTAAACACCAAAGGCTAACTGCCCAGAGTATCAGAAGGAAAGAGCTAAGAACGAGAACTTCATAAGAAGAGTGAATAAGAGACTCTTAGCAACATAAGATGATCGAGATGTTGAATCTGATAATGAAGAGGAAGAAAATTTTACACTCATGGCAACTATATCCTCTGACCCAGAATTAGACTTTGAAAATAATGATGAGGTATTTTCTAATCTTACCCGTGAGTCTGAACGATATTTGATATACATAGGACGAATAAAAATATAATGATCATAATAAGTTTGATCCAAAACATGTAATTTGTTCATACTTCATGAAAAGGGGCATGATGAAAGATTTTGCTTAATGTTGAAAGTCTTCGGGTTAAAAACACTAAAAAGTAAACAACCTTTTAAACTAACCCATAAAAGGTATGGGTACCTAAGAAGCGAATTATTTATGTTTGATATTTTCTTAGCAACAGAGTACACACATCAATCATGGTACTTGGACAGTGGTTGTTCAGGATACGTGATGAAAGAAAGACATATATTTCAAAGCTTAACACTGAAGTAGGAAGATATTCTAGGTTTTCGAGGTAACCAAAGAGAAAAGATAATTGGTTTGAGAAATATTGGTAACTCTTCTTTTCCTTCTATTAATAATGTTCTGATAGTAGATTAACTCAAACATAACCTGCTGAGAATAAGTCAATTGTGTGATATTGGTTATGATGTTGTGTTTAATAAGACACCTTGGAAAGTTATCAATCAATTTGATGTATCCATATTTTTCATTGGTAGGAGGAAAAACAAAGTTTACAAAATTAATTTTTCTGACCTGGTTGAACAAAAGGTTAAATGTCTCTTGTTTGTGTGTGAATGAAGAGAAGTGGGTGTGACACATACGATTAGGACATGTTAGTTGGATGTTAACCTCTAAACTCAGCAATTTAAAACTTGTCATGGCCTACCTGATATGAACTATAGTTTATATGCTCTTTGTGAGGCATGTCAAAGGAAAAAATTGTGAAAACCTCTTTTAAAGCTAAGAACATTTTTTCCACACTTAGACCATTGCAACTTCTTCATATTGATCTGTTTAGGCCAGTTAGCATTGCCTCTGTCAAGAGAAAAAAGTATGGATTAGTTATTATTGATAACTTTAGCAGATGAACTTGGTTGAAATTCCTTAGAACAAAAGATAAAACATGTTCTTTATTTAGTGTTTTCTGCAAAAAAAAAAAGTGCAAATTAAAAATGATTTAAACATTTAAAAATCAGAAATGGTCATGGTGGTGAATTTGAAAATGAACCTTTTGATTTTTTTTGTATGAAATACATGGAATTCCCCATGATTTTTCTTATCCTATAACGTAACAACAAAATGGTGTAGTAGAAAGGAAAAAAATAGATCTCATCAAGAGATCGAACACACCATGATCAATGAAACTAAGATTGCACATCACTTTTGTGCAGAAACACTAAATACAACATGTTATGTTCAAAAGAGCATTTATATTAGATATATCTTGAATAAAACACCTTATGAATTGTTCAAAGGAAGAAAGTCTAATATATCGTTTTTTTTACTAGTTTGGATGCACATGTTACATTCTAAACATCAAAATTCATGTAAAAAAAATTGATGTTAAGACTCAAAAGTGTATTATGATAGAATACCCTGAACACTCTAAGGTATTCTATCAAAATGTATAATTACGTACCCAAATAGTCGAAGAATCTATACATGTTAAATTTGATGAAAAGAATGTCTATAAGATAAAAAAAAAATGTCAAAGCTTGTTAAAGATTTTGCAGATTCAGAGATTATTGCTCATTCTACACCATTTGCATTTGTACCCTCTAGAGAGTTGAAAAGTACCTCAAACGATCATGCCGCCTCATGTTCCAGTGATAATACACCCTCAATTAATCCCTAAAAAAAAATACACCCTCAATTAATCCCTAAAAAAAAATACACCCTCAATAAAGAGTTGTCCAAAAGTTAAGGAAATTAATATTATTTGTTCACTTGCTTGCATATTCACTATGTTCAAATTATTTTTTTTCTAATATGTCAACCGTTAATTTCACTAATAGGGAGTACTTAATATCAACATTTTTTTAATATGTTCTCAGTTAATCTCTTAATCTCACCCATTAGCAGATAAAATAAAACAATATTTAATAAAAACACTATAGATGTTGAAAATTTGAAAATAATATTGTTTTCAAAATTTTATCATATTGATCGTTATGCCGAACATAACTTTATAGACTTAAAATTAGAATTGCTATCTTGACCAAAAAAAATTAGAGAATTAGAATTGTTTTGACATCAAAAGCAGTTGTAAAGTATTTAAACTTTAAAACCAAACAACATATAGAGGAACTAAATCCTATTGCTATGTCTAAAAGTAAAAACATGTAAACACCTAACATAATGCTTAGATCCTTTACAAGGTTACCCACATAGTTTCTTCTAGGGATCTCAATTGTTCCCTTCAATCTGATTCCAGTTCTATCTTCCTGAAACATCACTCTTAAGCTAATTTGATGGTTCTATACATCACATAAGCTTGCAGCTGCTAAAACCTCTCTCTTCATCACGATACCCCAGGTACTTTCTAGACTGAGATTTGCATCACAATTAGCTTTTAATATATTGTTGCATGTTTGCATGTCTCATCTGGAATCTGATTGATGTGCTTGAATATTCTTAGCATGTTTGAACTGAATCATACTGCTTTGTACCATAGCTATATGGATTTCCTCATTAGTATCCTTGTCTTCAAATAAATGGAGATTTCTAGCGTACCATAAATGGGATGTATGGTATAGATTACGCTTTCACTTTCTAAAAACAAACATATGACTTGCCATATTTATCAAATATCAATGAATTCAGGTGCGTAAAACATTTTTACATTACAATATATATAACTTGGGTTGGGTTGGCCTGATGGTGTTGGCTTTTCAAGTTCGATTTTTCTAAGTGTCAATTTCAGTAGTTAATTTGATTTCTTTAAAAAGAAGTTAAACTTTTTTTCCTAAGCTATATTATATATTAGATTTTATTTGGATTTTATATATATATATATATATATATATATATATATATATATATATATATATATATAATTTTAAAATTTGTTTTTTGTCCTTATTCTTTTTTTTTCTTGAATGGCCAAGTCCAGGAAAGTTTGGATGAATCCTCCTCAACCCAAGTCGCCCATCTACATCGACACTCTAATGTCGCACGTATACCTGCTTGAAGAACTCATCCCAGAAGTCCTTTCATACCTTCCCGTAAAATCTTTGATGCGACTTAGGTGCATGTGCAAGTCATGGAAAACCCTCATATCTGATCCCACATTCGTCAAACTACACCTACAGCGATCCTCAAGAAAGAGGCACATAGCAGAAATTAGATATGAAGCACGTTACAATGCCGTAACTTTTCCCTTGGGTCATTTATTGGAGAAACCAACAATAACCCTCGCCAGCGACTCTTACTACCAATTGGAGTGCAGGGAACGTAGCCGATTTGTTGGTTCATGCAATGGATTGCTTTGTTTGCTCAGTTATTCTTACACAAGTAATCATAATTGGGATGAAACGATCTTCTGGTTCCAGATCTGGAACCCAGCCACTGGATAATATCCAAAAAATTAGGATCCTGTCACCAACCTTGCAAACGATGCAAGCTCAGTTTTGCATTTGGGTGTGATAATTCAACTAGAACTAATAATGCGGTGGTTTAGTGAGGTGAAAGTTTTCTGTTTCGGTGATAATATTTGGAGAAAAATTGCAAGTTTTACTCCTTTTGACCTTGTTGATACCCTTGGCTATAGCTGATACAATTTGGCATACAAGCAATAGGTTACGTGGATTACGGTTTATTGTTAATGGTGTGATTGCATGGCTCAGTTAAAATGCTTGAATCATTTGTGTAGTTTTTTTATGTATGTCATTTATGTAATTTTTGACTTAATTGTGGTCTGCGCCAAGCCGCCTGTATGCCAAATTGGAGAAAGTTTATGGGTGCCTTAACTGCAGGATGTGAAGGCTGTGTTTAGTCACTTACAAATGGATTTGTGGTTCAACCAATGTTCACCTTACCATGGTAGTTAGTATCCCACAATACGTATCCGATACAATATGTTTTTCTATAATAAATTAAGTGTGATTGAAATATTATATGATTGTTTATCATGTTAATATGTTAACTTTTTAAAAAACATTTCATAGTGTCTGTAATTTAAAAATAAAAAGTAGACCCTCCCCTCTATTCCCCTCCTAAACCCTTCATCCAAACATACCCTAAAGGAATTGCAAACTTACCCACTCAATTTTAGTTGATGCAAGTTGGCACGTTATAACTAAAAAAGCTTGTCAAATACACTTGAAGCTGCAACTTACTAATTTACGATTATATTTTTACTCTTTTTTTACTTGATCTTTTTATTATGTTAAAATTAGCAAATTCCTCATTTAAATACTTCTGTACCAAATCGTAACGATACCTCAAATTACTGGTTTTATGTAACCAAAGATTAGAATCACTTGGGCATGCTGCTGTTGCAAACAACAATGGTAAGAAGTAGAAGTACAACAAACACTGCTTGGTGAAGTGAACTCGGATCACAGCCTTATATAGCCTAAAATTAACAAGCTCCGGCACTGGGTTTGGCAGTCAAGCTAGTAAGCAGGAAAAACTAATGACCTCCTTGAAGCTTTAAAATAGCAAATTTGTGGTTTTTAGATAGTTGGTAACGCATTAAAAGCTGCTACTGTTCAATGTAAGCAAAATACCATCTCCAAAACTTCTGATCCGTTTATCTTTTAAAGCGAAAAACATACAATCCAACAATCAGATTGCTTAAGGAAGAAGGAAGTAAAGCATTACTACCAAACAACCTATACCATCAAATGGCTAACAATCAAAAGCAAGACCTACATTATGGGTGGCTCTGCCTGTCAACTAACATCTGGTGTTTTATCACAAACAACTTAATCAGTTTGTGCCATTCTCTCCACCATTATTTTCCTGATTTGGTTTCCCACTACAACAGTAGAAATGTGGAAGCCTGACACGGCCACAACCCCTGCAGAAGAAGAGAAAAGTTGTTAGTCACATGAAGTTCTGAGCTAGAAAAATACATGAATTTAATTCGCCAATCTTTTAGAAACAGTATAGAGACTTCTCTCATAGAATACTTAGTAAACTAACCAATGTGTGTAGTGTAAACAATAGACACGCTTTTTGAATTTGTCCGTGCAATCTAGTCATAAATCCTTCCCAGGAAGGTAATCCAATCTCGTGGATCACCGGGGAAATACACTATACAGTTTTAACCTTTAAGTCCCAATTCTTTTTCTCTCTGATCAACAAGCTAGGAAGATAAAGATTGATTAAATTTCAATCCCGTATCCCTTTGTCGTCCTAGAATTATGCACGTAGATGACATTCAAAAATCTAATAGATAAATCATTTTCAGCCCCAACAAAGTATGACTATGAATAGAAGTACAGTTAAGCTTTCAAAATTCCAGAACAAAGCCCACTTAAGACAAAAGAGACAAATAGCACAACTAAAATTGTTAAAAGAAAAAGGGGAAGCCATAAATAAAATGTGTTGTGTTTTAAAGAAAAGCAACACTGAGTGAAGCATAACCTACAATGAACGTGTTAACGGACTGAGTCGAATAAATGCTCACTTTTTATAATAAAAATTGAGTATAACCATTAAAATGAACACACACGCACATGATAACATTTTTCTTTTGATGGCCCGTCAAACTCATGTAGAAAAATAAACTGATTTGCATTGTTCACTAATGGCATCTGTTTTTTTTTTGGTACAAACTAATGGCATCTCTATTTGCTTAAACTTAAGTTATTTTGATCAAACAAAAAACAAAGAGAAAACTGTCAAAATTCTACAATCTCTAATATTTTGAACAAGTTTATTATTATAGTGCTCACTGTCCTACTCCTACAGGCTACAACAAGTGAAATGTGTAGTTAAATGTTAACACATGGAGTAATCTGCTTTAAGTAAGACCACTTCTTATGTCTAATTATTCAACTACTTGTTAGAGAGAAATGATTTCCCCCTTAGACATAGTATTAATAAGAAGATGAAATAGAATAATATTGTCAGCAACTTACTAACTTTTCTGAAAAGTGTGAGTAGCAGTAGAAACAGTTTATGGGGATCTAATAGCCTCATACAGTTAAAAAAAAACAATATGAGATTTATATCAGCATAATTGCAACTTTATAGATTATTCCTTATAACGTGGCACCATAATGTACTATGTAACCCAGCTAGTGAGATTTGAGGACGAGAGCACGTGACTAAGCAAGAAACCAGCAACAATTGTTTGGGGATATGAATACAGGTACTCGTAGGCCCTCCCCCGAGGCTCTTCCTCTGGATATTACCATACATGTACTTTTTTCTTTTCTTTTTTTTGGTATCAAATTTTTTTTCTTTTCTCTACAGTGGGTTTGACTAATGACGGAAGAGATTGCATGAAAACTAGTGGGATGGTCATATCTATGCAGCCCCGACACCGACAACGGACATGACACCACTAATAATTTGCGAAATTACTGTTTGAACATAATCACATGTGTCGGTGTCAGACACCGGACACGTCTTTGATCAGAGGTGTCGGTGCTACAGAGGTAATAATAACAAGCAATGAAGGATTACTTGGTTAAGTTTAATAGAGACCAAACAGTTTTGGTTTCACTTCAAACATCGGGACTGTTTAGATTTAGCAGAAGCACTGAGAGAAGCGTATTTCACCCTAGTCCCTATGAAAAAGGAAACTCCACTCGTCCCGGACGAATCGCTATTTTCTCCAACAAATCTATAACTATCATGGTTGGTAAAATAAAAAAAAAGGATACAGAACAATCAAACTATTTTATAATGGAAAAAAAAAATATTCACTCATCTCTTATGTTTAAGCCATCTACTACTATTTAGTAAAAAGAAATCAACCAATATTTGCAGAACATATAAAAAAACTGCAAGTATTAACAGTAAACAAAAACACTAAACAACTTACTTGCACAGAACTAGCACAGGAACAGGTTTCAAAGCTTTTGGCCCATTTCTTATTCCTCTTTTATGAGGAGAAGTCTACATGACAAACAAACCATCACAAAAGTTATAGAATGTGAAATTAAAAAAATAATACAAAGTGCAAATCACTGCACTCGCATCATTTCTCCTTGAAGCATCAATCAGTAAAATTCAACATCTGTCCAAAACAACGAGAAGTTATGAAGATATCTTACCTTCCTTTTTGGCACAGCCATGAGCTCCATAGAGCCACCAAAAGAGAACGTCGGAGAACTAAATTCAGGCAAAACGGGTTTCAACGACTGAATCCCATGGTCAATGCTCCCAGCTAAAGGAGGAGATTGAGGCACGGAATGAATCAACCTATTGAATCCTAAAGCACCGCCCAATTTCCTTCTAGTGTCCCTTAGAATTGCGATTATCATTGTCATTCCTGTAGTTAAACAACATGATCAGGTAACCATTGAAGATAGTAAGAGAGATAGAGACGTAGCAGATTATACACAGAGATGCATGATAAGAATACACGATCAATGAACAACATATGAGCATTTTTGTTTACCAAGAATTGAAGGCCATGTTTTATTTATTGTTTCAGGCAGAACATCTCTATTGAAATATGGTATTGCATTCTAAGAATTCACTATGTCTAATTAAATAATCAGAATTTCGATCCTCTAAAGTGAGAAAATCAAGGGTTGTTATTGTAACAAACTCATGATGGCTATGATGTACCTACAATATCTACCTTTGATTTATTAATTAATCGTTGATATTACTCACTTTACACGATAAAGTTAATTACTCACTATAGAGGATTTGAATCCAAATAATCAAAAGACTAAAGGAAAAGCAAAGCACACTAAAACATTTGAATGAAAGGTCAATAAAAATTACCATAATTGGCTTTTCGACAGAATTCGAATTCTACAGTTTCCAGGGTACAAAGATTTTCGACATGTTTGGATAAACAACTTATTTTCAGCTTATAGATTAAGCTCTTATTATGATAAGATAGGAGCTTATGGATAAGCTTGCATAAAAGATAAAATAAAGTTAAATTGTTTTTGTATATGCTATAAGTTGTTTTTGTAATAGAGAACTTATGAAAATAAGGTGAAAAAGCTTTTGAAAATTGTTATAAGTTGTTTTCACAAGTTCTACCGAATAAGCTATAATAAGGGGGGAGCTCATTTGGTTTGAGCTAAGGGATAAAGAGTTGAAGGTCCAAGGTTCAAACCCGAACAAAGGAGAAAAACTAATCTAACAAATAATTACTAACATTTGTCATTAAAAAACAAAAAAACTCAAATAAGTCAATCCAAACAGACCCTTTATCTCTAACACCCAAATTTTGGAAACACAAAAAACATTAATTTCACAAATCCAAAGGAAAAACAAAGAACAGCAGTATCAATTATAAGCTTAGGAATCAAAAAACATAAGGAACAAGAGCAACAAAAGAAATTAACAATCAAGAATTAAGAGTGAGTTAACAAACAAAGAAAATTAACAATTAAATTTACCAAACAGAAATATATCAAATCAACGATTCAGAAGCATGAGGAATCAATTGAGAAGTAGAAGAATGATGGAAGACAAAAGAAATGTATCAATGGAAGATGAAATAGGGTTCTGCGAAGGAATGAAAAGGAATCACGAAAGAGAAGGTTCAATGGACAAACCTAATCGTGCAAATGTGAATGGCGTAGCGGCGTTCGACGGACGAACTGCGAAATAGAGAAATGGCCACCGGAAGTAAAGGGCGTAGCGAACGGCAACGACGGTGTAGGGTTTATTTTCTGGGAAATGAAGTGTAAGTGTAAAGTGATGAAGGCCAAAAAATTTGTATTTTTTTTTTTGGTAGATAGAAATTTAATTTTTCTAATACGTATTTAGAGGGAGAAAAAAAAAAGAAAATTCAAATTTATTTTTCTAATAATTTGAGGGAGAAAAAAAAATTATTTTTCTAATAAAAAAGGAAATTTTATTTTTTACTAATAAAAGATTTATTCTTACGTACTTCGTAAAATTTATTCAGTGCACTTTAAAATTGTTTTAAAAGTAAAAAAATATTGAAATGAATCTAGAATCGATCAGAAGGTATAATTATAAAAGATCGGACCTCTCAAAAGAATTATAAAAATATAGATAATATCACAATGAAAAATTGAAAGTGGTTGTTATTCTTTGACATTTTGTTGCAAAATAAGTCACAAATAGACATTTTTGTGGGTTTCATTTTTCTTCATAAGGATTTTGGTGATCATTTTGTGACATTTTGTTGCAAATAAGTCAAATTGTATTTGCAAGAAAAAAGCATAGTTTTAAAACTCGGCTCGGTCATCGATTAGACATGGATACTGGGTCAATGGGTTAATGGTCGAACCACTGAGTCACAGGTTGAACTGCATGACTGAATCGGATTAAACCAGATAACTCGGTTATATAACCCGGTGTTAAGATTAAATTATTATAGGTATTTAACCAGATTAGATCAGATTGGTATAGCTATATTTTATTGTCAGGGAATAGATTTTTTTTTTTATATCTATTAATATTAATATAATATCTAAATTTATAAAAAAAAATTATATGAATCCCCAGAAAAATTATATCCATATTATTTTTTAAGGGGATATTTATTATTATTATTATTATTGTGAAAATAGTGACATTTAAAGATGATGTGATCTTTTTGAAGAAAAAAAAAACGATGTGATCTTTTTGCTTTCATAAAATGAAGATGCAGGATGCCTACATATAAAATATAGAGCAAATAGTCACTTTAGTCCCGACTCTGCACCTCGATGTCACATAGGTCCCTGACTCAGGATTAAATACAAAGAAGTCTCAGACTCTACACTTTCGTTATCACTTTAATCTTTGGCGTTAAATAATTATCTAAGTGTATCACAGGTACTAAAGTGAAAGTAGAAAAATTGTCACTTTAGTCCTTGAACTAAAAATCAGTATCCTCAACAACTTGAATCTCAAATCCCTAAAAAAAATGTACACTAATATGCGACTTTTTTCTCTTGTAAAAAAAATGTGACTTTTTTCTAAACATTGTAGACTTTTTTTTCTTCAGATATATTTGAATATTGTATGTTCTATAAATTGTATTGAAAGTTCTATATATTTTTGTTACGCTTAAAAGTAAAACTTTTTTTTTTAGGGAGGGCCACAACAAGAAAAACACTGATCTGGGACAGAATATTTCGTCGCACAATAGTGTAAATATCCGTCCCAATTGAAATCAGGGACGGAATTTACAACAATTTGCTTTCGTCGCAATTAGTGCTGTCGCAATCAGTTAGGGACGGAATTATTTCTTCAGTCACATATTTGCGACGGAATGAAATTATTTGTTTTTTAACACATTTTGTTTCCGTCCCAATATTGTGACGGAGTTTGGGACAAAATGACATTAATGTAAATCTGATTTATTTTTTAATATATCTTTTGGGACAGAATTATATAAAATATTCTGTCACAAATAAATTTAATGCAAGT
>Ga0228711_1007064_pt1 | contig 16431 bp, 4 predicted proteins | sample MedpolnodulmetaG_2_FD_177996 | JGI IMG/M metagenome (GOLD analysis project Ga0228711, IMG submission 177996) | Root nodule microbial communities from Medicago polymorpha collected in Santa Monica, California, United States - brown nodules | ecosystem: Host-associated > Plants > Roots > Nodule...
TCCAGTCCCCACACCTCGTGTGAGATTATCCACTATAGTTGTCTTGCTAACAGAAACTTCTGACTAGCACTATAAGATCTTGATCACACCAGATCAGTCCGTTACACCTGTATTATCAACCTCAGCAAGCTTTTACAATTCTTTGCACACTAGCAAAAGAAAGGTTGGAATTTTCTATCTCAAAACTATTAAGCCCAATAGACTTTAAGAAATACAACACACTTTGTATGAAGAGATTTGTTTGGATCAAATAAATACTCAATTCTTGTTTGAGTTTTACAATAGCAAATTCGAAAGAGAAGATCCAAGAGATATAGTGAGAGAGCTTGGAATTTGCTTTGTTTGCAAAGAGCTTTGTTTGTAGTGATGTTTTTCACTTGAGAGAATGTTAGCTTTCAAAACTATTGCCTTTAACCTTCAAATGCCCTTGTATTTATAGGTGAGGAATGTCTTGGTGATCAAGGGAGAAAATAGAGTTGTTGGACACGTTTTTGATAGTTGTCCAAAGTCTTATTTGATTTCTCTTTTCTTCTTAAAAATAGCCAGAACATTCTCAGAATGTTCTGTCTGATTTGCCTAGCTTTACTTGCACTGTAGCTTGCTTGTGAGGGAGAGAACCAGTTGTAATGAGTTGTTTACTTGTTGCCCAATGCTGATTATGTCATTGTCCTTTGCTTTAGTGATGTCATGCTTTAATAAGCCATGTGCTCTTATCCATGAGTAAGATATTTTATTCTTTAATGGGCTTTTTGCATCCAAATGGGTTGAACCCTTTTTCAATGGCCCAAGAGACATCTTGTAATATCATAATCTGCCATGCTTTCTTGCTGTGCAGACTTTTTCACTTTCGACGTACTGTTTCAATTTCTTCGTATACGCCAGAACGTTCTTAGTACATTCTCATGAAATAAATTCTCACAAAACGAATTAGTAGATAACAAGATTAAATAAATATAATATGTTTGTAATCTTTAAAACATCAAATAAGGATTTTGTCTCAGCAGAAGGTTCTTGATAAAATAGAGGATGAATTAGGGTAAATAGAGACAACTTCTCATAAAGAGAGAAAACACAAACTATAATACATATCTCACCTGTTATTATACTTATATATTATCTAAATCTCCAAATTCACAAAAGTTACAGCGTTTTTCTAAAATAAGTTTCTCATTCGTGTAACTTTTTTTAACAAACGCATCTTTATATTTTTTTTTTAAGTTGAAAAAACTGCAACAGAGCAACGACCTTGAATATTGATAAGTAAAACTAAAAAATGAAAAACAATAAATAATGTATTAATATAACGAGTTTAATTTATATACAGTTTCAGTGTACACAAGTTTTACACATACATCCAATGATGCGTTGTTACATTAATTAATGAGGTATGATAAAATATATGATTTTAACTTATAAAATAATATGGCAATATATCATTAGATGCATGTGTACAACTTTTATACATTGATTATGTATATAAATTAAACTCCGATATAATAATAATTTTTGGTAGAATGACAAAAGAAAAAGAAGAAAAGAAAAGAAAAAGCCTAAAATTTGGGCTCAGCCTGGTGCATCAAGCCTCAACATTGACCTCAACTCTGATGGGGGAGCCTGCCAAAAAGTCACACCTAACTTTGAAGAACGTCCAAGCTTGGCCAAGAAATATTTGCAATGGATGCCTTCTCAAAGCACGTGTTGGAAAGAAACTTTAGGAACATGCTCATTTAACCCAAAAATCTTCACAAACAAAGAAGGAATATGCTCATTAGAAGAGAATCCAATTATCCAATTTTTTTTTATCATGAAGTAAACCTCCAGAACCAATGTCACCGGAAGCACCAAAACTTCCATCAATATTCAACTTAACACATCCATCTTGAGGTGTGGTCCATTTAATCATGTGCCGATTATTGTGGTGTTTAGAGGAGTAAATATTAACAGAAGTTAGGTCATCATTATGCATAATGTGTATAAAATGAATGAGATTTTGGGTTTTCAATTGTTTGTCGCCAAGAATATGATTATTTCTGAAGTGCCAGATCCACCAAAAAGTTATTGCAAACATGTTACCGAAAGGTCATTTAGACATAGTTTGTAACCATGTTTTCAAGGATGTGAAGCTGAAGTAATATGGATGATTATCACTATATATTACTTGCCAAACTTCATTCGATGTGGAGCACAATCCGTAAGGCAGCGAAACACATCTTCATCGTGTGTTCCACATCGCTAGCATCCACGAGAAGTTACCACGTTGCAGTGATGTCGAAGCTTGTTAGTTAGGATTGCATTATGCATGCAAAACCATATGAAATGTTGCAACTTGGCCGGAATTGACAATTTCCAAATCCAATCCTAACTTTCATTATCATTCAACTCTTTATAATGTGATAAAAGTCAACTATATGATGTAGAACATGAATACCTTCCTATTTGAGAAGCTCCTCAAACCCATTTATCTAGAATATCATCATCAAAGGCGAAATGATGGGGGAACTGATCAATAGTCGTGTTGAGCTTGTTTGGAACCATTGTCATCAGTTTTATTCCAATCTCATGATTGGTTTTGTACTCATTATTGGCTTAATGAGGTTTGTCTACAAGCGTCGTGTCCGCAATTATCACATTTGCATTAATGTTCCAAAAATTTCGGATTTATAAATAACTCAGTTTGATTGATTTTGTACTTGTTATTGTCTTTACGAGGTTTGTCCGCAAGCACCATTTTCACAACTCTCGCCCGCACATTAATGTTCACAATGTAACTGTTCTAGTTTTATAATTCGTCATCATCCTAAATGTTTGACTTTCCTCCCTCATCCCACCTTGACCTGCTATTTTCGGAAGCCTTCCAGACCTTCTCCCTTAACTGCACTTTGATTGTCAGACAACATTGTCATCATCAATAGAAAGCCAAACTTCACATAATTTCTCCACGTGACCCATGGTTCCACATGTGTAGCACAAAGTACTCATGACGGCTCTTGATAAAAGAGGATGAATTAGGGTAAATAGAGACAACTTTTCATAAAGAGAGAAAAATCTAACTATAATACATATTTCACCTATTATTATATTTATATATTATCTAAATCTCCAAATTCACAAAAGTTACACTATTTGGCAAAACTAAGTTTCTCATTCATGTAACTTATTTTTAACAAACTTATTTTTATATCTTATTTTTTAAAAGTTGAAAAACTACAACAGAGGAATGACCTTGACGATTAATAAGTAAAATTAAGAAGATGAAAAACAAGAAATAATATATTAATATAACAAGTTTAATTTATATACACTTTCAGTGTATACAAGTTTTACACATACATTAATTAATGAGGTATAATAAAGTATATGCTTTTTACTTATATAATAATATGACAACACATCATAAGAAGCATATGTAAAACTTGTATACATTGATTTTGTATATACATTAAACTCTAATATAATATTTCATATAGACAATAAAATAAAAATATTAAAATGTATACATATGATTCGATTTTAAAAGATGAGTCAGAAATCCGATCTTATCCGAACGGTTTTCATAAAAGAAGATAACAATTTTTAATAATATTCCAATTATAGATTCTTTCACACAACTTTACCGGTCTTATTTGACCGATTTGAATACAAATATATATAATCTAGACATAACTTGCGTTTAGTAAAAAATAATTTATTATTTTAATTTTTTTTGAATAGTTTATTATTTTAAATTTTTTACTCAATTTATTTTATTTTTTGATTTTTATAATATCATTTTTGACTCAATTTATTTTAATTTTTCTGACTCAAATTTTAATATTTCACACTAAAACAAAGAATATATTAGCCGTTGATTTCATTTTCTCTTTTCACCATTCCAACTTCACCCAAAGAACCATTTTGTCCTTTCAATTCATCAATTACCATGTAGTACCTTTCTTTCCCCATCCAATTACATTCCGCCACGTCACTTTATGTTTCACTTCCACCATTACTCCGTGTGCTCAATACCACCTGATCATTTCCAAACCAACATAATAAAAGAACCTTTCTCTTATTTTCTCTCTCATACATTACTCTCTTTCTCTCTCTAAAAACTATAGTGTGGAAGAAGATGCTTTGGTTTGAGGGAAGTTTCATGGACTTCATCTCAAACTGAAAATAAGCTCACAAACTCCACTTCAGTTTTCAACACCCATTTCAGGTTTGTTTCATTTCTCATTTTTACACCTTAATTTTTCATTATTTACCACTTAATTTCAAAGCTTATGCCCTAATTTGGTTCTGACCCCTCATTTTTTAAATATCTGATCTGATCTATGTACACATGTTTTCATTTCCCTTAGATTAGTCATAAAGTTTGCATTTTTATGTCAATTTTTTTCATTTTTTTGTTACTCAATTTTTGTGTTTATTTTATTTTTGTTTCCAATCTTACGTTGAATGAAAATGTTATGATTAAGTTATGGACTCAATTTTTTTATTTTTAACATTTTGGTTAGATTTTGTTGTTGTTATTGTTGTTTTTCTATAAATGTTGTTGTTCTGCTTTTGTTTTTCCCTAAAATTTCATTTTCTGATTCTGGATTTGTTTGCATGTTACAGGAACTTTGTTGTATTATCCAGTGTTGACTCCACAGCTTGTATCTTGTAGCTACTGTTGTTTCTGTGAAAATTTGTCAGTAGAATAGAGAGTATTGTACTGCTTTGAAACTGCAAAATGGATCATAATTTGGGTCAAGAATCTGTTCCTGCTGATAAGTCCAGGGTTTTAAATGTTAAGCCATTGAGGACTCTTGTTCCGGTTTTCCCGTCGCCGTCTAACCCTTCATCGTCTTCAAATCCGCAAGGTGGTGCTCCTTTTGTCGCTGTTTCTCCTGCTGGTCCTTTCCCTGCTGGTGTTGCACCCTTTTACCCCTTCTTTGTGTCACCGGAGTCTCAGAGGCTTTCTGAACAACATGCACCGAACCCAACTCCTCAACGTGCCACACCAATATCTGCTGCAGTTCCAATTAACTCATTCAAGACTCCAACTGCGGCGACAAATGGAGATGTTGGCTCATCACGGAGGAAAAGCCGGGGTCGTCGTGGACAGCTTGCCGAGGAAGAAGGCTACGATAATACTGAGGTAATTGATGTAGACGCTGAAACTGAGGGTGGGAGTTCAAAGCGCAAGAAGAGGGCAAAGGGACGACGGGCTAGTGCCGCTGCTACCGATGGGAGTGGTGTGGCTGCCGTTGATGTTGATTTAGATGCGGTGGCTCATGATATTCTCCAATCAATTAACCCCATGGTTTTTGATGTAATAAATCATCCTGATGGTAGCAGGGACTCGGTGATATATACACTTATGATATATGAAGTGCTCCGGAGAAAGCTTGGGCAAATTGAAGAATCAACAAAGGACCTTCATACTGGAGCAAAGCGACCTGATTTGAAGGCAGGCAATGTTATGATGACTAAAGGGGTTAGGAGTAACAGCAAGAAAAGGATTGGAATCGTGCCTGGTGTTGAAATTGGAGATATTTTCTTTTTCCGATTTGAGATGTGCTTAGTGGGATTACATTCACCTTCTATGGCTGGAATTGATTACCTGACTTCCAAAGCAAGTCAAGAGGAAGAGCCATTAGCTGTTAGTATTGTCTCATCTGGAGGATATGAAGATGATACAGGCGATGGGGATGTGTTGATATATAGTGGCCAAGGTGGAGTTAACCGTGAAAAGGGAGCAAGTGATCAAAAGCTTGAAAGGGGTAATCTTGCTTTGGAAAAGAGTATGCATAGAGGTAACGATGTGAGAGTCATTAGGGGTTTGAAGGATGTAATGCATCCATCTGGGAAGGTATATGTCTATGACGGAATTTACAAGATTCAAGATTCATGGGTGGAGAAAGCAAAATCTGGATTCAATGTATTTAAGTATAAATTAGCGAGGGTGCGTGGGCAGCCTGAAGCATATACAATATGGAAATCCATTCAACAATGGACCGATAAGGCGGCTCCAAGAACAGGGGTTATATTGCCCGATCTTACTTCTGGGGCTGAAAAAGTCCCTGTTTGTCTTGTTAACGATGTTGATAACGAGAAGGGCCCTGCATATTTCACTTACATCCCCACTCTCAAGAATTTGAGGGGAGTTGCTCCTGTGGAATCTTCATTTGGTTGTTCTTGTATTGGTGGGTGTCAACCTGGCAATCGTAACTGTCCTTGCATTCAAAAGAATGGAGGTTATCTTCCGTATACTGCAGCTGGGTTAGTTGCAGACCTAAAATCCGTGATACATGAGTGTGGTCCTTCTTGTCAGTGCCCTCCTACTTGCCGAAATCGGATTTCCCAAGCTGGCCTAAAATTTCGTTTGGAGGTGTTTAGAACTAGTAACAAAGGTTGGGGCCTAAGATCGTGGGATGCTATTCGTGCTGGTACTTTTATATGTGAGTATGCAGGGGAAGTCATAGATAATGCTAGAGCCGAGATGCTTGGTGCTGAAAATGAAGACGAATACATTTTTGATTCTACTCGCATCTATCAGCAGCTGGAAGTTTTTCCTGCTAACATTGAAGCTCCAAAGATCCCATCTCCGCTTTATATCACAGCAAAGAATGAAGGGAATGTTGCTCGGTTTATGAATCATAGCTGCTCTCCAAATGTCTTGTGGCGTCCGATTGTACGTGAAAATAAGAATGAACCGGATCTCCACATTGCTTTCTTTGCAATTAGACACATCCCTCCTATGATGGAGCTAACTTACGATTATGGGATAAATCTTCCTCTCAAAGCAGGTCAAAGGAAAAAGAATTGCTTATGCGGATCTGTGAAATGCAGAGGTTACTTTTGTTAATTGTCCGACGAGTATTGAACAGTGGATTGTACTTAAGGATAAGGTATGCTTCAAATTTTCAAAATTACCTTCTTATATATACTAAATAATTTCCCCTCTTTCTCCATCCCTCCCTCTCTACTCTTGTTGTTTATTTATATCAGTGGCTATTTGTATAACTTGGCTAACTTCAAAACAGAAGCATAGTATTTATATTGCTACTGTTCACTCCTTTGCTATTACTGGAATATTTTCTCCCATTTATCATTGCTATATCTCTGGTAATGTTTGGTTAATTATTGTTTTTTAAAATTAGAAAACTGTAGAGCAAATCATAAACAGAGATTTTGAGGTAAATGGTCTATCTACGGATCTAGACCTTGGTGAGAAAATGCTTGGTGGTTGTTGTTGTATTCAAAACTAGATATAATGTTCGGCATCTTTTTTCATAAATAATTTCAAAACTGTGGTGGCTATTTTTTGTTGTTAAAATTATCTAAATTTTCAGGTTTGGAAAACGTTTTTTTGGTTATTAACCACTTGCATGAGCTTTTTTGGACTTTGGAAGTATAGCCAATATGAACATGCTCACTGTACCTTGTTGTAAAATGCAAACTTTCCTAAATCATGAATAGGGGCATCAAGAATTGAACTTGAACTATTAAACTACTATATGCTGTGGACCAAAACTTGGTAAAGAAGAGTCAATTATTAGTTTATGAAGCTTGTTGGTTTGTTAATACTTAAAAGACTAAGATTTATGTTTTTTCTTTTTCTTTTCAAAGCTATAAAACAAGTTGTTTGTTCTTATCTAGTTCATATTCATTGTTAAACAATAATGAACTATATTGAATGTTTTTGGCTCTCTGTTGTGGTAATATAAAATAACTGGTCAAATAATTCTGATTACGGTTATAAAACTGCCACCTTTTTTTTCAATCTGTTGTCTGTTTTCAAAGGTTTGTATTGAAAATATTAAAAGCCTAAAAGAGTTGTTTTCAGTGCAAATCTTGCAAACATGTACTAGATTGGAAACAGTTTAACATTTTTGTAATTAAAAATGATTTTGGCTGTGGTGATTTGTTATAAAATAATTGTCCAGATAAAAAATTCTGATTTTACAAGATTGGTTAACAAAGTCTGAAAACAAAAAAAATCTCATTTATGTCACTGCTTGTTTCTTTTACAGCTCTAGTGATGTCAGACGGCAGCAGGGAAAGAATTATTTAGAAAGATGGTAGCAGCTCAACTTTTCATTTTGGCAGTTGTAGTGAATTGGCACAAAAAACATTTGGTTTTCTACTTTTGAAAAGTTAACTGTAATTTTGTAAGACTTGTTTTGTGTAAGTTGTTTCTTTTTGGCTGATAGCTTTTCTGCTATTTCTCTTGGGAAGGATTTTAAGCAGGATCTTTTAGTCCATTTGGTAAGGATGAACTTAACATGTAGAATCAGATATTTAGCTTGCTGTCATCATTTCTAGAATTCATCATGACATGTTTTTTTGTATGTATGGATTATGCATGTTTCTGTTTAAAACTAAGTTTTGAAGCATAGGTCTTGTATGATGGTTCTGAATGGTTCAAGTGGAATTAGATTCAGATTCCTTGATTAAGGTCTTTGATCCAACTCTGAGCATTAAACACATTGGTAATCTCCATCTTGTACCCCCTTCATGCCATGTCAATGTCATGTCATATTGTCAATCTGTATAAGTGTGTGTGATGTTATTTATGGACGTGGTGTAATGTTGTATACGATAGGCCACCCTGTAGAACTCTACATAGACCGTGTGATAACGAAGGTAGGTTGATTAATTTAGGAGTCCTTTATCCTTCCTTTGATAGGAAACAATGGTCCCTCATTAGGGTGCATCATTTAAACACCTATTACCAAACATGGCAATACCCACAGTCAACTTGATCTTGCTCCTCATGTTTGTGGGTGAGAGTGATGTTTGGTGTTCTTAATAGAAAAAAGTCATTTTCAAACTTAAGATAGAAATAAAAGCTTTAATTGGGTATGGAAAGCTTTAAAACACCAGTTGCAATGGTGATATATCCGAAATAGTACGGTCCATAATTATCAATGAAATATATTTTCAGTCTTTATAATTATCTCTAATTTTATTTTACATGTATCCACTTTTTAGCCTCTGCAAATTAAAAAGCTCCGTGTTTTTGAATATATAAAACATAAAAAAGGAGTAAATTTTACAGGAAATAAAAACAAGTGAATGTAGAGAAGTTGGTATTCGAAATTGTAAATATCAATCAAAATAGTTCATTATTTTTTTAATCCGCAAATTGATATTCAAAATTGTAAAAGTTCATTTAAAATGGTTTATTGTTAACTTCTATTGTTTGAGACTTTGATGTGTCACAATAAACATGTCACATTGCATAAATATCCCACATCAATTTCAACTCAATGAAATAATTTGGCTATGACTTTAAGGTCATGTTATAGACAAATTTATTGGTAATTTTAGAGGGACTAATTATTAACAAATTAGTGCATAAGGACATACATTTTATCGACAATTAGAATTTGTTACGGTGGTATTGATTTGAGATCAACATGGAGATGTCACATATTAAGTTAATATTTCACAACATAGTTGCCAATGACAAAAAATAATAGAGACTATTTTGACTATAACACATTACAATTAGAGATATAATTATATTGAAATTCAGACTAGACTCATAATTTTTTTAAGATACTCTTTCTTATTAGTTGAAATTTAGAGGAGACTCATAAAATTAATGTGAGATCCATTTATTTTAGTTTGTCTGTCTAAATTTCATCCTATAAACTATATGGATGATCAATTGATCATATCAAAGATATAAGTAAATGTGTGAAAAATGCAACGAAAAAAGAACTTGAAATGCCAAGTCATATCTACACATGCAAAAAACATTGTTACCAAATCTAGATATCTTTTCCAAAATAGTTGTACCTGCGACAAAACCGGTGGAATGAAAAAGATTGTTAGAGCAATGCTAGTTTTATGGAAGGAGAGAGAGAGAGAGATCAGGAAGAGAGAGAAGGTGTTGGAGAAAAAAAAATGACATTGTAATAAAAAAAAAAAACAAAGGAAAAAAATAAGAAAGTGAGAAGGGAAATTGAATTCCCTTCTTCTTCTTCATCAACCACGGCCAATTAATCTCTCACCTAAAAGGGTGAGGGAAGAAATAACAAGAAAGCAAAAATCTTAATGCCAAGAACAACTTTAACAACATATGTGGGTTTTTGCAAATTAAAGGAGACATCATTGCAGAAGGAACATATAGTCAATAGTTTTATATATATTATAGGCCATTATGAGCACCAAACATAATCATTTGGCCTCCTCTCCCTCCTCTTCTGTGGCTGCCTCAGTGGAAACTTCCAATCTTAAAAACAGAAGGCTCTATCAAGTTTGGAAAGGAAACAATGTACACATTCTTTTCACCTTTATTTTTATTGACCATTTTTGTATTTATGCTGCTTTTTGTTTTTCTTTGATCAAAATGAAAACTTTTTGTGAATTGCTTCTTTTCCCATGCCAGAAAAGATTGAGGGAAGAAAAAAACAGTGTTTTTGAGGTTATTGGTTGGCATAGGCATATTTTGAGTTATTTGATGGTGTATGGGGTGGAAAAATGAAACCTTTGAAGATTTTGGTAGTGTTAAATTATTAGATGTTTTGAGTTTATATTATTGAGTACGTTTTTGTTTAACAAACTCTCGATGCTTCTTGTTGATGCATTATGAGTTTGAGGGAAGGTGTTATAATTTATTGAGCTTTTTGTTATAATTTATTGTGGTTAGGGTAGTGTAGCCTATTTATATTTCACTATATACTCTTAATTAGAGTAACGTCTGTGTTCTGAAGTTTTGTTCATTATAATAAAACCCTAGCCACCTTTGTTGTTTTGTTCTCTATTCTCTTTGATTCTCTATATTGTTAACATATAGAGATGTATCTGTGCCCTAGCTTCTTAAAACTTTAAGATTTTAGGGGTGAGTGAAGATTTTAGTTCTTAGAGATAATTTTTCTATTGTTGATCAGAATAGAAAAAGGGTGGAATTTCGGAGAGACATGGATAAGTGAAAGATGTTGGATTCTGTATCTGAGGATGTTAAGTGGATGCAGATGAAGAGAAAAGGTTTCTTGGATGTGGTCAGAGCATTTTCAATGATGAAATGCCTCGACAGTAGGTACAAGTGTGTTGAACACTGATAATTTACCTTGTGGAAGGAGTGGCAAAATGATTAGAAAGCTTGGGAATTTACTTTCTCTAGGAATAAAGATGAAGTTAGCTCATAGGTGTAATGTTTATTATTATAAGGGTTTAAGCTTAAATGGTCTGCTAATAGACAATTTGGCATGCTTTGATCTATATAGTTAGCTTCAACTATTAAGAAAAGGCTTTGGTTGATAATTAGCTTATGCTTATAAGAAAACATTTAGTGGCGAAAGAAAAGGCTTGTCGATCCTCTTTCTTCAACTAGATTCTGTTTGCTTTAGAATATTTGCCTGGAATTGCATAGCTTTTAAGGGAATATTGTAATACACAATGATGAACGATTAGGCCATAATGTATAAGAGGTGACATTCAAAAGTGTAGTGACTTTTCGTGAATATAGACTGTGGAATATTCTGCAGATTCCTTTTAAGTTTTTGTGGCAGTTGATTGGTCAAATCTCTTCTTTGATCAGACCGTTGCTTGAGGCCTAAGAAAAGGGAGTTTCAGAACCGAAAAAAGCAAGATATAAAGGCAGTTGATATGAGAAAGCTATCATTTTCTCCCTTCCTTTCATACCCTAATAATCTTGGTCTGTTTTTCTTCTGTTGGGTACGGTTCAGGGGTAACCTTATAAACTGGACTATTGTATTTAAACACAAATTCTAATATGTAAACCCTATGCTTGAATAATAGAAAGGTACTGTAGTCACTTTGCAATCGCTTTATCAGGAATAAAATCATTAGATCCACTTCACTTACCCCTTCATTTACTAATCTTCCACAAGAAACCAATAAACCTCATATAAGATATGATCTGAATTTTTTTCTTTTGCTTCAGTTTTTATATATCAAACACGGAATTTGTAAATTTAAAAGTAACTGTCATTTTGAAAATAAGACAACATGTCACCTGTGAATGGTGAATGCATCAATTTTTTATTTAGGATCGAGTCTATAGGATATTAGACTCAACAGGATAATTGAACTATCATGTAAACTTACTTCTGATATTGCTTATTTTTCATGTCAGAAATTTCTATTCGGTGGAAGAGTAGTCTTTGGTCAGGATGCATCATCTCTTTTTTTGACAACGTTCCTGATCGGAGGTCCGGCAATAACATTCTGCATAAGAATGTTATTAATAATGAAGGAGGAAGACACTCTTTATAACCACCTTGTACTTATCGGAGGAGTGTTCCTCACAATTTTGGTTGGTAAAGCTATGAAATTTCCTTTACCAATAATAATAGGTACTTGTAGTTTTCTCATGATATTTTAAACACGAGGTTTCATTTCACTGATTGAATGCAGGATTTTACGTTTCTCTTCATGACATCTGGTAGAGATCCAGGAATTATCCCCAGGAATTCACAACTACCTGAATCAGATGAATCATGTCACACAAATACGCAATCTATGGAATGGGTAAACAATAAAACTCCTAACCTCAAACTACCTAGAGTGAAGGATGTGATGGTCAATGGTCATACAGTGAAGGTGAAGTTCTGTGATACTTGCTTGCTCTATCGTCCACCACGTGCTTCTCATTGCTCTATTTGCAATAACTGTGTTCAGAAGTTCGATCATCATTGCCCTTGGGTTGGTCAATGTATTGGATCAGTAAGTTTGATCATCATTGCTATGTCTGCGTTTTTCGTATATGTTTACTTTTGAACCAGGTTTGCTGATCTAAGAAAATCTAACACGATTTCTCCTCTTATCATGTTTCTTTCAGCGAAACTATCCATTCTTCATAATGTTCATATCGTCTTCAACCTTGTTGTGCATATACGTCTTCTCATTTTCTTGGGTTAATCTTCTTGGACAACAAGGTAGATTGTGGGCATCCATGTCAGAAGATGTCCTATCGGTTGCTCTCATTACATATTGCTTCATAGCCGTTTGGTTTGTCGGTGGCCTAACAGTGTTCCACCTTTACTTGATTTCCACCAACCAAGTATATTCTCTTTCTTTTTAATGTTTTAGTTCACTTGTTTCTATAAGCTATGGTTGGGAAAGATGAATCTAAAAAGCCTTTTTATACAAGAATTTCTTCTTGTATTCGTTTATTGTCCATTTTACGTGCTTAGTTTATACGGGCCTTTAAATTAGACCTTACATGTGTGTCTTATCATGTAAAGTTCCACATGTTATATCAAAACTATACTCACTTTTTTCTTTTGGAATTTTCTTTTGCTATAGACAACTTATGAGAATTTCCGGTACCGCTACGATAAGAAGGAAAATCCATATACAAAGGGAATAGTGGCAAACTTCAAAGAACTTTCATGTTCGAAGATTCCAAATTCACTGATCAATTTCAGAGAATGGGTTGCAGATGAGGATGATATGCAAGATGAATCCTTTACTTCAGATCTTGAAAAAGGTTTTATTAGCTCGAAACAAAAGTTCGACATGGACATGGGAGTATATGGCAAGGAGGGTAAGAAAGTTCCCAATATTTTACAAAATTTGGATTACAATGGCATTGAGGATCATCTGAAGAAAAAGAAGGATGCTCCATTTGAAATTTTTGTTCCTGTTGATCACGATCTAACATTTTCCCAATGGAGATCCAAAGTCGGAGTCGATGGTCAAGATGTGAAGCCATAGCTCCTTCAGATAGCATTTGCTGGTTCTTTAGAGACTAAGGTACCATTTTGATGTTTGTTTTGGTCTTTATGTACATACAAAACTGCTTATGACTTGTATGTCCTAAATAATCAATGATAAAAAACTTCTGTAAATATTTATATACCTGTGTTATGCTTTGATTTTTGAAATAAACAAGAAATAGAAACAAATCAGAAATTTATTGAACTCTTATAGTCACATAACATAAATTTGAGGACTTGTGAGATTCAGACAATGATTCCTACAATGTCTCAACTATTTTTTGGTGCAGATCCATTTGGCATGCTGTTTTGGCTAACGAATGAGATGACTTGAGAAAAGGGTAAGGGTAGTGATTTGATTTATAATGGAAGTTGTAAAGGGAAACAAACAAATGGTATGTCTCACAAGGAAAACTCAGATATTCATATCTCAAAGTGGCGAAAAAGTTGTTAAGTTACAAAATTTGGGACATGTTTCACTTATCATTACAGGACATACAAATGGGTGAAGGAACTGAATTAATGTATGATAGAAAATGCTTGTTCTTTCTTTCTCATAGTTTTTTAGTGTGGATTGTAGGTCTTGTTTGGTCTGCAATTCTAACTATGTCGTTATTTTAGGTAAAATTCCTTCTATATATCATGCTTGCTCCTTCAATTTTTGTGGAAAACGCTTATTAGATGTTAACGTTTAAGCCCTCACCCGGGGACCATGCTTCTCTCACTCATTTGTTTTCTTCTCCCCTTCTCATTTTCCTGGTTTAATGTCATACTTACCGACAGATGTAAATACATTTGATGCAGTACAAACTTTCTGTAGTCACTGCATCTCCACCGTCGAATGAACATTGAATGGTTCATTCCAAGTTTTAATTTAGTGAAGTTGGAATATCAACCATCCGATTTCCATCCAAGTATGAGATGCAACGACCGTAGATATCTTTTAATGCGCAGAATCCGGGTCTTGACAAATATACTATGATTGCATTAACATATAATCATATCAGAAATTCAGATTCCCAACAATCAAGAGTTAATGTAAAACAAGATGCTCATTAGCCAAAAAAACTCCATTTGGCTTGTTAAATTAAAATAAGATATAAATACTTCATTAAAAAATTAGTAAAACTAAATTAAATAAAGTTATCAAAAGAGGTTACATGAAACATACAAATCCAATCGTGAATCCTTATGGTTTTTGTATCAAGCTGTCTTGAATAGAATTTCTAAATGAACAATGCTTCAAATTGTCTTATATATCCAATGTCAAATGCTGGCTGGCCATTTAAATTATTGGTTATTTTTGTCTAAAGTTATGCATCCTAATGAGACATTACTCAAATATTATTAATTAAATTTGCTAGTTTGAATACGGAGTATAGTATCTTTTCTTTGAGGCAACTACCTTAAGGTTTAATGGATAATAACACAACAGAAAGAGACAAGAAGAAGAAAGATGTTTACTGTATTTGGATTTATGAGTTGGAAATTGAAGGTTAAAGTTGAATGAAAGAGAAAGTGTAGGTTTTTATTTGCATGTCACGTTGAGCCAAATGCCAGCTTTGAAGCACCATATAATAATATATATCTGGTTCCAGCATTTCGTCAACTAAGTTATGATTTTTAGTTTATTAACATTATTAAGAGAGAATATTCTACGCATGCTCCAAGCTAGCTACTAACTTAATATAATTTGAACGAAGAATGTTTAGATGAAATGACACGAATCTAATTTTTTTTTATTCAAAGTTTTAAATTTGAATTAAGCCTTAAAAATGCAACAACATCAACCAAAAATTTATCATATATTTATATCCTATAAAACTCGAAAGATTAATCTTAGAGCAGTTTACATTAAACAAATCTAATGCAATTTGTTATAGTATTAGTTTGCACTGGAGGAGCACATTTATGCGCACCCACCACCCACTAAATATGCGCGTGTATGTCTGTCTGTATAATGCGCAGCACAATCACAAAACTAATGCATGTGACAGATGTGTTAACTTAACTTTCTCTTCATAATCATTTCCAAATTTTAAAATCATGTTTCTATGCATAAAATCATTTTTTTCTCTTTCTACAAATGCCATAAATCTATTTTAAAAAAGGCTTAAAATCATGTTAAAATAGATAATGAGATAAATTTATATGCATTGACATTGACAGTGTATAGTTTTTTTACACATAAATCCAATATAATCACATTATAGTACCACTTTTTTATACTATTAAAAAGTGACATGTTTTAATTGAATACGTGTGTAAAAATATTTTACACCATGAAACATTTTACATACGGAATAACGAATAACAAAAGTGACATGTTTTAATTAGATACGTGTGTAAAAATATTTTACATTATCAAACATTGTACATACGGAATAACGAGTAACGTTTGATATATTTTTGTAAAAAAAAAACGTTCGATATATACATGAAAATTTGAAATAGTAAAAATTTATAATATGCTTTTTGCAAAATAAAATTTAAATATCTTTTCTTTACTTTAATTGTATTATAGCATTTTTAAAATCAAATTTGTTTAAGTGTATAAAAGAAATAATGAAAAGTACAGCTCAACAAATTCATGCATTCCCTTTATATTGTTGTAGATATTCCTAACACTAATATTTACATATATACAATTATTCATTACATGAACTAATCCGGTCAAACAATTTACATGAACTAAAAGAAATAGTAAAGAAAAAGGATATATATATATATATATATATATATATATATATAAGGAGAGAAAGAAAAAAAG
>Ga0228711_1007065_pt1 | contig 16430 bp, 7 predicted proteins | sample MedpolnodulmetaG_2_FD_177996 | JGI IMG/M metagenome (GOLD analysis project Ga0228711, IMG submission 177996) | Root nodule microbial communities from Medicago polymorpha collected in Santa Monica, California, United States - brown nodules | ecosystem: Host-associated > Plants > Roots > Nodule...
AAAAAATATTATCTAAAAAAAAAAAAAAGAATTTATGAGATATATTAAAAGTTAATATTTATCCAAAATTATAAGAACTTTCAAAAAATGAAAGATGAGTAACCTGAGGCTTGTTAGAGAATAAATAAACTAAAGTGATTTTTGAATAGAAGAGAAAGAAAACACGAAACAAAATAAACTGCAAACACATAAAGATGAATTCGTGATGAAATTGCGAGTAGTGAATTGTTGGTAATGATCGAAAATGTGTAAACAAAATTACTTGTAATGCAAAAAATTTAAACAAAATTGTAATGAGGAATCATAAATGGAGATTTTAGTTAACAGAAGATACTCTAAGGATATTTTTTCTTTTTTAATTTTTTTGTTCTAAGAGACTATTGTGTTAATGCAATGTCACCCTTTATGGACCAATTTGAACCCACATTGCTGTAGATTATGAGTTGCATGCTTTCTAAATGTATCAGTTTTTGCGGACCATAACTTAACCATTAATCTAAATTGGGACCTTTCATGGTCAATATTCAACCTCACAAAAAAGAGGACAAAGTAGTTTAATGTTCAACACATTAAAGGATGTGGTCACCTTAATGACCCTACTTATTTATATAGTTTAATTCTTTGTGTGGTACATGAGATGAATCTATAACCACCCATAAAAAAAGTGACCCTACTTATTATATAATTTAACGTTTTCAATCACCCCTTTGAATTGAAAAGATATGCAAAATGATTTGGAGCTGTCATTGAGTAATGAAACTTTCAGAAGCAAATCTTGAATCGTAAACCATCAACTTAGCGTTCAAGCAATTGTCCTTTTTGATAGTTAATAATTTTATTTTTGTATCAATATCATTGCTCATATCAAAGAGTAGTGTATGTGACAAGGAATAATTATATATGCTTCAAGCGATGATATACTCAAGCAAATGACACTTTCATTGTGATATATGCTAAGAAGTTTATGTACTTCAATAATGAATAAAAGTATCTATATCTCACAGCGATAAGCATCTGATACTTGATGAAATTAACTTGAAATTATCCAGTATTTATTTTCCTTTTTAAAAATATTTTTACTCAATATTTTTCAGATACATCTTTAATACGTCTTATATGAACTAAAGACATAGTTGATATCCACACACATTTTTGACACGTGTTACTAACTAAAGACACAAAATTGTATGTTTTTTTTGTGAACATTCATGGTAGAGAAAATATATATTGTGATAAGGGTGGGCAAATATATAATTAATTGTGCATACTAATTTTAGCTATATAACCATTGTTTTTTGGACAGGCAAATGTTATAAGGATTTTTCTACCATGCATGTTATAATATTTCTTTTTCACTATAGTTTTAATTTCGGTCCTTCAGATTAGACCGACATCCGTTACATTCGACGTTTGGTTAAAAAATCTTCATTCCAACATCGTACTTGAGATTTTCATCTTATAGGAATCTTTCTTTTATGTGCATAATGATAATCATCAATGGAATCAAATCTAAAAAGATTGCAATATTCTCATTATCAACTTAGGGAACTAGAATTTTTATACAAAATCTCTAGCCAACCTTTTAGTAAAGAAACTTTTATTAATATCAAGAATATTATTACCAGGGGTGTTCGCGGTGCAGTTTGGTTCGGTTTTAAGCCTAAAAGTCATCTGAACCGCAAGATGAAAATGCATGTTGTTTGGTTTGGTTTGATTAACATTTAAAATGCAATCCGAACCAAACCAAACCAAAACAATGCAGTTTGGGTTGGATCGGTTGGTGCGGTTTTTTGAGAAAATATAATTTTTTGTTTCCGACGTTAAAATCAAGTTAAAAAAACTAAAACACAACATATTTTTATGAATATTTCCAACAATGTTTTAAATTTAATCCAACGTTTCAATTTTATTTTTATCCAACAATGTTCGCAACTACATAGATGAAATTAAAAATGTGGATAAAAAGTAATCTTATTTTATAAGAAATAAAAAGCAAATCAATTTATCATTCTCTAAAAGTTCAAGTAACACAAATACATTTTTGAAATAAAAAGCAAAGATGAAACTTAACAAGAGAAAATACATGTCATTTTATAAAATTTTCCATTGAGTTTATTTGAATATTGGTCTAGGTATCATATGTTTAATTAGTGTTTTTCATATAGTGCGGTTTCGTTTGGATTGGTTCGGTTGGTAAGATAAAAACCGCAAACCGAACCAAACCATGCGCTTGAGTAAAAAAATGATCTGAATACATCCGAACCAAATGCGATTTTTTGCAGTTTCAGTTTGGATTGGTTCGATTTACGATTTTTTTATTGGATTGGTTCGATTGTGAACACTCCTAATTATTACTCGATAAATAGTCACTTCAAAAATTTCTTTGTCCTCAATTCAGCTAAATTTCTTGAAATAAGTCGGTCACTACAACAATCAATCAAAAAAGACAAACAAGATACTTTTGCCTATCAACCTGAAGCTGTGGGTCCAAAGACAGCTTTCTTTACCTTTGCCCCATGACATGAACATTTCAAGAGCTCCAATATCATTCAAATGCATCATGAAAAAAGAAAATGTATGGACCACTCACGTCTTTATAAACCAAGACAATATACAATTGGGAGCCATAATGAATTATGAAAAATTTACCAAACATTATTAACAAAAAAGGAAAAGAATGTGTCGCTAACAATGGTTATATTTTGTTCCCTATTAGGTTGCATAACAAAATAGTCATAAAGAATTGCACGAGGGAGCTTTAGACCTATGAATACACACACTCTAACATGGACAAGACACTGACACATATCAAACTTCAGAGATATTCGATTAGAAATGTCGGTGCTACATAGCTTTAAATCATATAAGTCATACCAACTTGAATGATATTGGTGTGAGGAACTCTCATGTTAGCGGTACCTGCTCTACAATTATTTCTTAGAAATGCATAAAAATAGTTTATCACCAAAAAAATTTGAAAAATAAAGAATTTTTGTTTGCTCTCACACTACCATGTCCAAGCAAATAAGTGCATCCAAATGATGTTGCTTCTCAAGTGTGCTGAAATCTCATATTCAAGACTATATGTTCCTCATACACAGAATCTCCATTAATTTGTACACAATTTTCACCATGCATCGATGGAACCATTAGTGATTAGTCCATCACTTTCTTGAGCTTGCATTCTCAAGAATTTCTCTAGACTTCGAATAAGAAGTTGTTCAAATGCATGGCGACCTTCCTTCCTTACATCTTTATAACCATACACCATGACACACCGAAACATACAATACTCTTTCGTGCAAACTCTTCGAAACACGAACCTTTCTTCTTGTGGAAGAATAGGGATAAAAACTATGGTAGAATGAAGAGCTGGTAGGCTTAGAAGAAACTGCATGAAAATAGAGGGAAATCCTTGGACAAGCTCAGTGTATAGCAATCCTATTCCTGAAACTTTTTTTGTTCCAAAATTTGATCAAAGATCATGCATTAAATCCAATGAAATCATGTCCTTAATTTCACTTTTGTATTTTAATATACTTCCATATTTCCATGTGTACATTACTGAAGGGAAAAAGGTTGCAAAAGCAAGTGGAAGCCAATCACCTTCAAAGAGTTTTGATAGGACAGATGACATGTAAATGAGTTCCACTGATCCAAATATAAGTGGAATGAAAATACCATCATTAAGTTGGTTTGCCAAATTAATAGCATTACTAAATTTGATTAATGTTTATCATGTTTGATTAATGTTTTTACATAAATTTTCACTACTAAACATAGTCCAGTTGGTGTCATGAACAGCATGAAACATATAATACAAATCCAGAATATAAATTTGTTTTCAAATCATCATATTGTCAAACTTTTCATGTTGTACGTGTTTGAATTGATTTATTTAAACTTATCTACCGACACAAGCATTTGAGAGACTGTTTCAGAGAGCTTATGACATGATCATAAGTTATTTTCAACTTAATTTCATAATGTCTCAAGGATAACTTATGAAAACAACTTATAGTTTATATGAAACAATATGACTTTTTTATATAGAAAAAGCTCATACATAAGCGCTTATAAAATAAGTGTTTATGCTATAAGCGCTTAAAGTTGTTTATCCAAATTGTGACCCTAATAATGATAAAGTAAAAGAGTATAAAAACAACTAGTACCACATGGAATCTGGAGATGAGAGGAACTTTACCATATGCATTTTTAATATCAGTAGGAATTGGAAGATGGAAATAATAAGTATGTATTACACACTAAGCACATAGATGAGAATAATATCACTTAGATGGATAACTTGCAATGCAAGTTACCTCACCTTCACTATTAGATTGTACTTTCTGATATTGTATAGTACAACTAGATTAGTGTAGTACAATTAGTTTGCCTATATATACTAATTGTAACTCTCTCATTTCACAATAATGAAGAATCATTTCTGTTTTCTATTGTTTGATAATAGTATGCACATGACCATCAGAAACCAGTTATCTACAGAGATGTAAATTTGACCCATAAACTTTGTCAAGGTGTATGAATTATTTTGAACCTAAGAAAGCACCCTAAAGCCGTAGACTGGTTTATGCATGAAAATGTAGCAGATAACATTGCTTGGCTGGCAATCATAGGCTCATATCAGCAAGTGTGACAATCAGAAACATGAGCAAGAAGAGACTACCTGTTTCACGCAAAAACAAATATCTCATAATTAGACCAGTGTTGTGAAAACAAGACCGGATCAGATGGTTTAACCGATAACTGGCCAGTCTAGCAGTTGGTTCAACCACAACCAGTTTACGGTCCTATAGAACCGTTTTTAACAGCAGTTGTTTCAAACGATTGAACCATAATCCAAAAGTCTCACCGATTCGATCTCGTGTCTAGTTTGATAACATTGAATTAAAAAGTTTAGGACGGTGACTAATATGCACAATCACAGACGTAATATTAGCAAATATATCACATGAAACAGAACCATAGAAAATATTTGAATAAGAAGTAGGGTTCATCAACAAATATGCAGCTTGGCCCATAAGCAAGGAGGCGACAAGAAAAAAACTGTGCTAGTGGAAGCAATCTGTATAAAGAATTATGTGAGAGACTAAATGCAAATTCAAAAAATCATATACGAAAAGTGTGGTAAAGAAAACTGAATGCTTTCCTCTTTAAAAAGAAAGGATTTTCGAGGTTTCACTAACCTGCATTGATCTTACTGAAAAATGACCAAGATTAGCAAACATTGCTTCTGAACCTGCAGAAGAAACGAACGTGTATGTAATGTAGTTGATTCTTGTACTAATTACTAAATTTATTTCCATGCATCACAAATTTCTCATTTATATGGACAAGCATGAATGACTTATTTTCTAAAGAAACCTATGATTTTAAAAAGATTTACACAAGTGCTTATCCTCAATGATGTGACTCCAACTTATTCACGTATAACACGAATATCATACACGACACTAATACATAGACGTCAACACATGTAACATGTTGGTGTCAGACATTAGCACATCTTAGACATGTCAGCACATGTACCGGTGTCATATTGGTGTCTGACACTAACACATTGGACTCCGGATACGCCTTCAGTCTAAATTGTCAACTCTATGAAAAGATATTGACAGCATTGCAGACCGACTAATCAAATGAGTGAAGAAGCAAAGGTCATGTTCATTTACATGGTACATAAAAAAGAAACTTCAAATAGTGTTACCAAGTAAATATGTCCATAATTAAATTATCCAACTGCAGTACTCATGATTGTAAACCATGATTTGATAAAAAGATTTACCTGTAACACAAAGAACACAGCCACCATGAGCCGACCAAGCATTTTCGCAGTTCTTCTTAAAGAAATAATAAATATAAGTTGGATTGATTGCTCTCAGAACAGCAATATCATGCTTAGCTATATCATAATTTCCAAGAGAACCCCACACAATGAACCATAAACCAACCATGCTGAATAAAGCTACCAAGATCACTATTGAAACAATAACCACTGTATCTGTAAACAACAATAGTAACAAAAAAATTAAATTATGGTGTGCAAAATTTTATCTTGTTCATTTCCGTAGTTTCCACAAGAATAATAAAAGCTAGCAATCTTGAGAAAATGAAGAAAAATAAAAATATACTCGCTTTGATCAATGCAGTTTATTTCACCCTGCAGTTCACTTAGGCTGAGCTGACATCACTGCATTAAAGCAGCAGTATGGTTATGCACTCAAACTCCACATGACAACACTGATATGGGAAAAAAAGTAAGTTAACAAGACTTCCAATTCTATATAATGGCTTAATTAAGAACTTAGAGCTTGTTTGGATTGAATTATTTGAACCTGACATAAGCATTTGTGAGACTTTTTGAGAGAGTTTGTAGCAACAACTTATGGCATGTTCAGGGGCTTTTTTTAGCTTATTTCCATACATAAGCTCTTAAAGATAGCTTACGTAAATATCTTATATAAAAAATAGTTTTTATCTTACAGCTGTTATAGAAATACACATATACATAAATTTAAGTTATCTTATAACTGTTATAGAAGTACCTTATACGTAAATACTTATGTTATTAGTGTTTAATTAAGTTGTTTATCCAAACAGGTTGTAAGTCATGTCCAATGTTTAACACATGAACTTTGAACATCAACCTGGACTTTTAAAGACTAGCTCTTCTCTATATTTGTCAACATGATTTTCATCTCAAAAAGTTGTGTATTAGGTACTTGACATTGCTGGTGGACGATTTGGAAGCATATTCACATTTGCATAGCTGCAAATCAACGAGTATAGTGAAAATGTTCCTCCTATAGTTGAACCTTTTAGTGTACAAAAGTTAGTACTATTAAAAAAGGTGACAACTAGGGTACCCATGGAAGAATGGTGGGTAATTTACCTCAACTAATAAACATTCATCTTTTTAGGTGGTATCCATGAATTATCTTGACCCCACCAATAAATTGTTCATTTTCATTGGTTGGTGGGTAAATTTCCGACCATTCTTCAAAGGTAATCTAGAAAAAACTATTAAAAAATCGTAGCAACAAAACATCAAATTAAAGACATGTCATGTATCCGACACATGTTGGTTTCATGCCAACACTTTTGATTGCATGCGTGTCTAATTTCTTAAACTAGTATCCACGTCTCGGTCCCAATGTCTAGTGTCCGTGTTAATGGTTTATACATATGGGTCTCAACCAAAATTGGGTAAGAGAATTTTTTGATACTATAGTGCCTCTTATAAAAATACTTGACTTGACTCGAGTTAGTCAGGTCCAAGTCCAACATAATTTTTGGATACTGATGATCTAGACAAAAGAAAATGTTTATATTGTATGAAAATAAAAACTATAGTCAACAATCGCAATTGGTAATAGTCTGAGTGAAATGTGACTTCTTAATACATACTCTCTCCAGTTTCATTTATAAGCAAAAAATATCTTTTTAAGTTCATCGAATAACTAACGTATATGACCTATTTGATGCAATAGAACCACCTTCTTATGAATTTGTTTTAGGTGATACAATGAAAAGGACAATTGTTTCAATATAAATTCAAATAAAAACATTAATAAGTACATTTCACATATCAATAATATGTAAAAAAATATGGGAGAAATATATATCACTGGTACTTAACAAAACACGAGGAATAAAATTCACACGACAAGTTAATGTTATCTTTGGCATTTTATAATATTTTGACATATTTTTAGTCTATTACTTTATCATTTGATCATATGTGGTCCTTTTAAGTTATATGATTATAACAAATCATTCTTTTAAGTTTTTTTTTTTGTTACAAATTGATCATTTAAGTCATAAATTATCTGCATCATTATTCTATTCATCAAACTTGTTTAAAAAATATATATGTAAATATTTAATTTTTTTTAGGGGTACGTAGATGTTTAGTGTTAAGTTGTCATGTTCAAATTCACCGCTCTCAAGATATATTAGTTATCCATCTTTTATAAGTGTATGTCTATCTTTCAGAGTCATAAGGTTCAAATATAAGTCCCTACTCAATATGTATCTTCCTGAAGAGATGATCTGAAAGAATATCACACTTATGAAATGAACAACTTCAAAGTTCATAATAATGATCTTCAGTTTAAAGCTTCCAAAAATTAAGTTACTTTGGACCGACGTGACATTTGTAATAACATGAGACTTTGATGATATTCTCAATACCCAAAAGACTTTGATGTATAAAGCTTCCAAATTTATAGGAAGGTGTATCAAATAGGTCATATACATTGCTTATAAATGAAACCGGAAGGAGTATGTATTAAGAAGTCACATTTCACTCAGAGTCTTAGACTATTACCAATTGCATTGGTTGACTATAGTTTTTTTTTTTTTTTTTAGACAAATATTTTAGAATTTTGTAATATTTTTAAAACGGGAAAATTAATTGTTAGTAATTAGGCGAGAATCAAACGCAAAACCTTATACCTCCCAACCCCTACGTCCCAAACCTAACACCACCAAACCACTTCATAACCTCCATGTTTTTTTTTGATAATATCTTCCATAAATTTTTTATTATTAAAGAAATAAACTTTTAACAAATTATAAGACTGGAGATGGGTAGCTCAACCGGTTTGATCTATGAGATGAAATAATTTGAAGAGTTAAAGTTCAAGGTTCTAGTCCTAAAAAAAAAAAACTAAAATACTAACAATTACCATTAAAAAAAATTAACAAATTTAAGACAAAAATATTGTATTTTAAAATGTTAGATACTTTGATCCACCATGAGACTTGCCTTTATTCTCTATTCATTTTATGTATTTGAGCTCTATTGTAAGTCGGTGACTAAAATTAAAACTAGATGCTTTGACTTTGTGCCCCTTACGAGTTAAAGATTTGATCATTTGTGAATTATTACATAGGTTCATCTTGTCACCTTCGTTATCTGCACTAAAATTGTTTCCTACTATCTTCAGTTACTCGAGCTTCTTATTTTTATTAAATATACATGAGGCCATGTAACATACATCAAAGTTGAATTGTAATGATGGGATGGATTAGCGAAAAGCATATATAATCATTACATTACATAGTCATATTTTAATTTTACTTAAACGCATCATAACCATACATTTATATTTATACATGCACATCTCAGATTATTTAAGTGTCATGTGCAAAGTTATGAGTTTAGTGACCTTCTTTTATGGACTACACATGCATGCAAGCGTGCACATACGTGCATACTTCAACATAAAAAATGTATCTATCATGTTTTATGTGTATTTTTCAATGGGGAACTTTTTTATGTACCTAAAAGGAGTCAGGTGAGTTAGTGAAGAAGTTTGGAACAAAATTAATTTTGAAATGTTCAATACCTAGTGACCATGCAAAGAAGCCTAAAATGTAATGAAAATAACTACAAACACTAAACGAAAAACTTGATTAAATGTATAAAGGGGAAAAGGTAGAAATTAGAAGTGAAAACCTTGTGAAGGTTATTGATATATTGCAACTGTTGTTGATTAATGATTACTTGCATAATGGAATCTACTTGGCTGAGTATTTGACTACAAACATTTGATTTGACTGAACAACTAACTGAAGAAATAGATGTTTCAAATAGCCGACCATATTCATCATTTTTGTCAATTTGCGACGTGAGAAAGGGTTGATGTTTGGTATAATTATGGATGATTGATGAGATCTTATATCTAGTGTCTTCATGGTTTCAAGTATAAGGTCTACTTTTTGAGTACAAAGGAGGAGCATGAATTTGAACATTATCATCTACTTTTGGAAGATGGGTCTCCTTTGGTATGACTTTAACAAAAACATCCTTTGAATAGTTAATTTGCCAAAATATCTTTCGAAGATTTTTTTTTAACATCAACGTGAAGCTTGATGATTTATTATTGAAAATTGTCCATTTTCTATGAAATTAGCTTATTCATTTAAACAATTCTGACAATTATAGTTGAGAATGTCAATTGCGTTTAGCAGTTTTGTAGTATTTTTTTTAGGTCAAAGTATACCTCCCTAATGCACTAATGTGTTGTTTATCCTTCCTTAAGTTGTCTCGGCTCAAAACTAAACTCATAACATTAAGAAATGACTAAAACTACATAATCAAATAATCATCGAAATATGGAAGTAAAAGTTTGTCGTTTTACAGCCATAACATTGAATATTCTTCAAACAACCCTCTAACATGTTTTTTCATGCCTCGTAAGCATCTAAAAATATTTTTAGCCTCTTCATATATTTACAATCAAAGTGTACTTACAACACATAATCTAACTTTGTATCTTCTCAATGTGAGAATCAATCTTTTTTTCTTCAAAAATTAGGAGGTCTTGTATTAACTAGAAAGAAAGTTGGGAGGTAGAATCTCCAACATACAACAAAAGAGAACTTAAAAGAGGAGCAACATGCTCAACATTAGAAGTCAAAAAAGAAGCAGAAAAGTCACTCATGTTCTATTCTTCTGATGACAAAGCTGTGCACATTCTATACTGTATTCTACTAGGGGACATTGATCAAAATGTTAAAATACTTGAACAATCAAAACATCATAGAGAATTTTAACTTCAAAAAATTGGTAAAGAGCAAGCATATGCATTAAACAAAAAGTTCCATATTGTCAATAATGTTTGAGATAAGTTCCTAAGAACTGAATCCATCAACTACAACTCATTTTCATGAAATAAAAGTTACACTTCAATGTCAACTTGAAGCACTACTTTATTCCACGGTTCATTGACGGGGAGATGGACTGATCGATCAATAAAAGGATAGATAAATGACAACATCCACAAGCACCCTTTCCATCCCATGAAAATGTTCTCAATTTGATTTAGAAGCAATTGCTCTCTTGGCGAAAGATGGCAAACAGAAAGCTGCTGAATGGATCTGAAATAAAGAACCAAAATTGAAGAATTAATATTCGGAAAAGAAAAGGAGAAAACAAAAACACATTTTGAGTGTTGGAGATGAAAAGACCCACACACAAGTCAGGACCGGCCCAAGTCCTATGTCACTAAAGCCCTTGTTTTAGATTCTAAAAAATAACCATCATGTATCACTGTTAGGGTTGTCATCTTAGAGTTTGTTTTAGGCCTCATTAGGGTTTGGTTTGGGACAACGCTGAGGGAAGTTTTGGGGTAAGGGAAAGCAAACATGTGTTCGAGCAGCCTACCTCAGAGTTGTAAAATTTCAATGGTCTTCCTGCATGCTGGCTATCATTCTCATCAATAGGATTCACCGGACGCTTGAAATCGACCGAAGGCCCCTCAGTTGAGCAAAGCATAAAACCAATCATCCCACTGAAACAAAAAAATAAAACACCATAAAAAAATAATCATATCCCTAATCGAAAAGCATGTTATAGAACAGAATCTGTCAAATTGACATGTAGAATACACAACCAACACAATTGGTCTCCAAGAGGATACAGAAAATAAGATCAAAATAATACTGAATTGCCATTATGACTGATGATGATTGATCAAAGCCATTTTGCAGTTTCAAATCAACTATCTAGTGGAAGAATAAATACATGCACAAAAAGTGACGGCTTGTAAATTGTGATCAGTGTTGTCAAATAGAGGCTATAGCGCCACTTTAGTGTCTTAGCATAGTAATTTGAACAAATCACTACCGTTCTGTGATATGCTATTTCGTATTATGCGTTTTCAAAAGGCAGCTATAGAATTGTTGCAGAGCGGAATTTGAAGAAACCGCTATTTTCCGCAATCTTAAAATTAACAACACTGTAATATATGGAAAGGATCACAGGGATGTGTTTCGCAGAGTGTAAATGGGAAAGTGGAAATAAAATTATGAAGAACATACCTTGGGTATGTAGGAACCGTGGTCCAAGCATAGTTGACAGAGCCTTTGAATACTTGGCGACAATTCACTACGATGTCCTCGATGATATGCATATGAAGCCATATACTTTCCGCCTGAGTACATACAACACCTCCTGGACGAAGAGCCTTTGCAACCGACTCAAAAAAGGGCTTTTCGAAAAGCTCTTGAGCAGGACCTAAACAATGAAAAAATATATATTAACAAAAAATGCATTATATAAACGGTAAAGACCATAAAAATTATAAGGCGTTTCAAATATATCATACCAATGGGATCAGATGAATCCACAATAACTGCATCATAAGTTCCTTCTGGAGCTGCCTTCAAAAATGCAACTCCTAGATTATTGAAAGACAAACCATCATTAGATAAGTTATCCCTAAACAGTGAAGTGATTGAGAAACATGGAGAGTAGTTATTTATCATACCATCACCGATATTAAGTGTCACACGTGGGTCCTCAAAACCTACTGCTATATGAGGGAAAAATTGTTTGGAGACCTGCAAAGAAAGAAGACTTCAATTTTGATATTGAGCATATACTGCAAAAAATTGTACTAGCTTATGACATGTCCAAAAACTGTTTTTAGCTTATTCTCATAAACTCTCTAGGACAACTTATAAAAACATGTTATATCTTGTATCAAAACAATTTGACTGTATTTTATCTTTTGTTTCAAATAGCTTATACATAAGCACTTATATGATAAGCATTTATGCTATAAATGTAGGTGTTAAGTTGTTTATCCAAACAGGGCCCAAGTAAGATGATAGTATATGTCAATCGAATTATTTAGCTTTGATAAGAGACAATGAAAGAACATAGTTTAAGTGTACTTACATCGACAACCATCTTGTCAATTTCACAAATGTCTATCTTTTCTACTGAAGAATGGCGTGAAACTTCCCGCAGGACTCCCCCATCTCCTCCACCAATGACCAAAACCTAAGAGAAAATAGAAGTGATGAAAAAAAAAATTACTTTGCACACTTGGAAAGTTACACGCAAGAAATGATCTACTATTTTCCTTGTAATGATCCAACATTACATTCTCAAGATTGGTTCAAATAAGTCATCATATCTCATAAAGTCAGATGCCTTCCTACTCTCGTATAATATTCCAGTGTTGTCAAATAGTGAATACAGCAGCGCTATAACATAGTGAATTTTAGCAAACCGCTATTATTCCGTGAAACGTGATTTCGTAGAGTGCTGTCAAATAACAGCTTTAGCACTGTAACATAATGGGATTTGAACATACCACTATTTTCCACATCCCGCGATTGACAACACTGTAACATCCTTCCCTCTTCTCAATAAACGTCAAAACCACTTAACGTAAATAATCTACTGCAGATAAACTTATGTTGCTATGATGAATATAAAACGTGTGCAGCAGGAGTTAGCACGGTGATGGGCAAATTAATATTATGAGTAACCAAGAGATTCAATATAGACATTTTATGCACAAATTCTTCTAAGCATCCATTTACATATAATGATTAAAAACTATACACTTCCTTACAATTATTATCCTGAATTTTTTTGCCAAACTACATAAGAAAGTCAATGACAATACAGACAAACTAGACATATACTAAATTATTAGAGGGATTCAAAGTATCAAATACCTTTTTGGGGTTTGGAATTGAGCAAAGAGGAAGATGAGTGATCATCTCTTGGTAGGCACACTCATCCCTTTCTGTGAGCTGAATGACCCCGTCCAAAACAAGAACCTTGCCATATGTTGCTGACTACAAAACGAAAGCATATGTCGTAAACAGAACTAGGACTATGAAGGGGATTAAAATTTCAAATTTAACTGAAGCTACATGTACCTGGAAGACCATAACATCCTGATAATCAGATTTTCCTTGAAACAGAATCTTTTCCACCTTCAATGAGTGAGCCTCCCCTGCAAATTACAGCAAAGTTCAAATTCATTAGTATTATTACAAAAGACAAAGTACACGTGTTTTCTTAGCTATTAAAAGTGTGCAGGTATTTCTAATAAGACTTTGCTTTGGTTTTGTAAAACTCGATGCCTTAAAGAAAACCAAAATCTCGAAGATTTACTTCTGTTACAGCCAGCAGATGCATATTCAACCAAAACATAAACCACACCAAATGTTAGCAGCGAAATATAAATAAAATTATAATAATGATAAAGCATGGGAACTGGGAAAGTTCAATCATCTAAGACAATGTTGTAGTTAGTAAATTTCCAAAGAGAAAGAACCTACGACCGATCAAAGAGCTAATTGCTCTACCACTTAGCTACTTAAGAACAAAAGGTAATTGAATTTTCAGGGTCTGTTTCAGAGGGGGGTTTCGGAGGGCTAAGTCTATATTTTGATAAATATATTTACATTTTAAAAAAAATTATAAGAACATGTGATTAATGATGGTTCAATCACAATTAATTGATATAAAAAAAAAAACATTTTATAGTGTCCGTAATTTTAAAAAGAAAAGTAAGTTCTCCCCTCCTAAACCCTCCATCCAAACATACCCTCATAGTTCAATCACCATTTTCACCCTATGACCAATATGAGATTCAATGTTTCTCTCACGAGACATGGAACATCTTTCAGCTTTCAACCTCAAAAGGTGACACTATACCATTAAATCCAATATGTAAATAAAAACAATACCAACTTGTCATTTAAATTGTTCAACTAGTGAATAAATTAGAGAAATGGACATTGATAAATCATCGGCTGTTCAAACTACAAAGCAAGAACAAACCATTCAAATTTCTACTATCTATTGAGCCCTTGAAATCTCACATTGCATTGTAAAATAGCGACTATAGCGGCACTGAAGCACTATAGCGTACCAGAATTTTGGTCAAATTTTTTGTCAAATAGCAGAATTTGAACAAACCACTGCTTTCCAAAATCCGTGATTGACAACACCGATCACATGAATATGTGTCCGAATATTACATACAATCAAGAAAATATATAAAATCTCAACTCAAAGGAAAAAAAAACAACCAATCCATCTTGTAGAACAAAATAAATTAAATTAAAAAAAAATTAAGTTTAGTTCTAGCTTCCCTAAATTCAAGACAAAAGGGTTATTAACCCCAAAACCTTAAAAATAAAAATTAAAAAAAACATAATCATAACATAGATAACAGAACCTAAAAACACAATCATAATCAGAACAGAACCACAGAGAATTGATACTTTCATGATGACATACAGTAATGAGATTTTATCCAAACCACAACTAACAGCTAACAATCAATTAAAAAACATAAAAACCATGACCCAATAAACAACAATTAAACCTAAGTTTCATTAAAAATAAAAAATTCAATTTTTATGCTGATAAATGAATAAGGGACACAAAAAGATTGAATTTTCGAGAAAAGGAACAAAAGGGTCGCGAGAGAAAACGAACCAGGCCACATTGGGCTAATTTCAGAGAACCAGCCAGGAATAACAGAAGATAAACCATTTGGTTGAGGGTCTTTTGGAACAGTTTGAGAGACACCGTTGTGAGGTAATTGATCTTCAGCTTCTTCTTCTCTTTGCCTCTTCAAGGGAAAATCTGTGGACTCAGGAAGTGTGGTGTTTTCTGCTGCTGCCGCCATGTTTGGTTTGGTTAGCAATGAAGTAGGGAAGTCACTCGGTTCGTGTGGGTGTAAGTGTGCCCTTCTTTTCTATGCTTTTTGTATTTATATACTCACATTCACACACACCTCGAGATTCATTTCTTTTGAGTCATCATGTAAATTATAATAGTGTCATCATTATCAAGTTTAACCTTTCATAATTTTCATAACCGCATCCAGCATTTTGTGAGTTTAGTTCCGTTGATATCAATATTAGACTCATCAAAAACAAAAAAATATTTAATTAAGTTTATAGAGTTTAACTCAATTAATAATATCAAAATTGTTAGATTAAATATACAATTATGAGTGTAAGCTTCAGTAATATTTACCGTATAGATGAAAAAGAAATATTTAATATGAGATAAATGCCAATACTAATACATCAACTATTTGAGAAGAAGTCTGGGATGATTACCACTATTTAAACACGATATTTGAGAACATTTACATATTTAAAAAATAACGTGGAAAAAAAAGAATTAAATTATTTGTGTTTATAAAATAATTAAATGATAAATTTCAGTGTAAATGTCCAAATGTTGTACTCAAATGATTGTCACTATATAAGTATTTTCCACTATGTTTACGTCTTTCTTCTCAATTTGTAAGTTGTTTTTTACCATTGCATACAAATTAAGAAATTTAATGAATTTTGTATGAAAAAAATTAGTTATTTTACAAAATTACCTTTCTAAATGGTCTAGGAAAAAATCAATTATAGAATTCAAAGAAGAAAAAATAATAAATACTTACGACTTATTTTTTGATTACATAATACGACTTATAATTTAGTACCATTTTTTTGATAAATTTCAGTGTAAATGTCCAAATGTTGTACTCAAATGATTGTCACTATATAAGTATTTTCCACTATGTTTACGTCTTTCTTCTCAATTTGTAAGTTGTTTTTTACCATTGCATACAAATTAA
>Ga0228711_1007066_pt1 | contig 16428 bp, 20 predicted proteins | sample MedpolnodulmetaG_2_FD_177996 | JGI IMG/M metagenome (GOLD analysis project Ga0228711, IMG submission 177996) | Root nodule microbial communities from Medicago polymorpha collected in Santa Monica, California, United States - brown nodules | ecosystem: Host-associated > Plants > Roots > Nodule...
CAAAACTAGGGTTTGTATAGAGTTTGTCTCTTGGCAACAAACACTAGGGTTTGAGGGTTGATTCACCTTGGGAAACACTATTAGGATTGAGTCTCTTGGTCAGGGGAATAGATTGGGGCTTTGGGTAGAATTAGGCGGGAGACTTATTCTTGTAACCCATTGATACCTCTTTTGTAAAGTTACTCATCATTATAGTGAAACGGATGGCTGCTCTCCCCCCAGACTAGGTCAATTTGGACCGAACTGGGTAAACAAATTCTTTTGTGTTCTCTCTTTCTGTTCTCTTGTTGTTTTCTACTTTTGCTTGTGATTATTATTGTTCCATACACTTTGTTTTGATTGCTTGATTATCACTTGCTCCACACATCAAATTTGTTATTGGTGTGGTTTTTCATCGAATTCACAACAATTGGTGCCCATCGTGGGGAAAGGGTCAAAGGATAATCAAGTACTATGGGTTCGAAGTGGGATATTGAGAAGTTTGCCTGAGATAACGATTGAGTAATGGAAGGTAAAGATGGAAGCGGTATTAATACAACAAAAGTGTGAGAAAGCTTTGAAGGGTGAAAGTGCGTTACCGGTCACCATGTCACGAGCGGAGAAGACCGAGATGGTGGACAAGGCCAAGAGTGCCATTTGCTTGTGCCTCAGGGATAAAGTTTTGAGAGAAGTGGTGAAGGAATCAATCGCGGAATCGATGAGGTCAAAGCTTGAATGTTTGTATATGACAAAGTCTTTGTCTCATCGGCAATTCCTAAAGAAACAACTTTACTCAATCAAGATGGTAGTGTCAAAGGCCATCATGGAGCAACTTGTGGAAATCAACAAAACCCTTGATGATTTGGAGATTATTGAGGTGCATCTTAAGGATGCGGGTGCTCTGGTGGTGTGGTGTTGTTTGGAGGATGAAGAAGGTGATGTTTCTCACCTTGAGAATGATGCCTAGTGAAGCGGTGGTCGTCTGGAGAGACGTTAAACACTCAACATCAGCCTAGAGAGGTGGTGGTAAGAATACTCATGGTTAGTCTGGAGAGGCGGAGGTAACAATACTCGTGATCTACCTTTGAGGTGGAGTTTCAAGGTGGAAGACATGGTGGGATGTACGCATTTGCTAGTTCAGGTAGAGTACACTCAGCTTGAGGTGGAGTTGAACACACCGGAAATGGTACGACTATGGAGGACCTTGGGTGCTATACTCTAGTGGTGAGAAAGGGATTTCTTCATGAAGACGGAAGGCATTCCGGAGGTTGAAGAATGTATAGCACGACTTGCGGGATTACCCTAAAAAAAGGCCAACGGTGATTGGATGCAAGGAGACCTTCAAGGAAGCGGTAGATGTCCTATGTTGAAGATGTTATGGTGAATGCTTGTGGAACTACCTAAAACTCCTAGTGTAGTTGGACTGCAAGGACTCGTCGAGAAGGCGGAAGACGTTCCGATGACTGAAGAGGTTAAGGTGAATGCTTGTGGAACTACCTAAAATTCCTAGTGTAGTTGGACTGCAAGGACCTTCGAGAAGCCGGAAGATATTTCGATGGCTGAAGGGGTTAAGGTGTGTACTTGTGGAACTACCTAAAATTCCTTGAGTAGGTTGGATACAAGGATCTTCGAGAAGGCGGAAGACATTCCGATGGCTGAAGAGGTTAGGTGTAAATTTGTGGAGCTACTTGGTGTAATGGGAATCAAGGGGAAGAGCAGCAAGGTGGTTGATGGTTTGGCATCATCACTAATTTAGAGTAAAGGTGGAGATTGTCGTGAAAGTGACTCAAAATTGGAGAAAATTGAGGTTTCTGGAAACTGCCAATTTGGGGCTCGAATCGTGCTGTCCGGGGTTCGAATTGACACTGGTTTTTTCAGTCTGGCACGTGTGAAAAATCAGCGCCCGAATGGAGGAATTCGGGGCCCGAATTGTCGCATCAACATATTTCAGAAACGTATACTTTTACTATAAATATAGACTTTGTATCAGAGTAAACCTGGAGATAGAGGGGGCTGAAACAAGGGTTTAGAAAGGCAACAACAAAACTAGGGTTTGTATAGAGTTTGAGGGTTGATTCACCTTGGGAAACACTATTAGGATTGAGTCTCTTGGTCACGGGAAGAGATTGGGGCTTTGGGTAGAATTAGGCGGGAGACTTATTCTTGTAACCCATTGATATCTCTTTTATAAAGTTACTCATCATTATAGTGAAATGGAGGGCTGCTTTCTCCCCCAAACTATGTCAATTTGGACCGAACTGGGTAAACATATTCTTTTGTGTTCTCTCTTTCTTTTCTCTTGTTGTTTTCTACTTTTATTTGTGATTATTATTGTTTCATACACTTTGTTTTGGTTGCTTGATTATCACTTGCTCCACACATAAAGTTTGTTATTGGTGTGATTTTTCATCGAATTCACAACAATAATAAAGGAAGAAATTGTTTTATTGTCTTATATTGTTATATTTTAAAATTTATTTTATTAGAGTAATTGAAGAGAATTTTTTTGCATCCTTATTCAGGTATATGTATGTGTGTGTATACATACATACATACATATATATATATATATATATATATCTATGTATATCGTATATTGTCTTGGACAAAAAACTTTATCTGGAGTGGTCACATTTCTAAAAAAAAAAGATGGTAATTGTGACATGGAGAAAAGTTTGTAAACCTTATTATGAAGGTGACCTTGGTATTAGATCCCTGATCACACTGAATGAAGCGGCCGACTTGAAAATTTACTGGAACATCAGAAACTCAATAGAGCATTGGGTTTTGCTGCTCAAAAGCAAAGTATACAGAGATAGAATAATTATTTCCCATCACATTTATTTTTCCATTTGGAGTGGTGTAAAATCATAAAGCTTTTGTGTGGAAGAAAACTCTAACCGGTTATTAGGCAATGGTGAGAATATTAACTTTTGGTTAGATAAATGGTGTGGCCATCATCTTGCTTCCCTCATGAACATTCCAAATATGTTTTGGAGACATCTTTCAGCAAAAGTGATTGTGCAACAAGTAATTGTTCCAATTGCTGATAGAACAAATAAGGTCTTCTGGATACATATCAACTCTAGTAAACTTTCTTTTAAAGAAGATTATATTTTCAAGTCTTAGCTAGGAGTTGTTGTTCAGTGGGCCAAATCCATTTGGAGCCCTGACATCCCTTCCTCTAAGTCTTTACTGGTTTAGAGATCGATGCAAAACAAGCTTCCAACTGATGAAAATCTAATGATTAGAGGCTGGAGTGGTCCCTCAATGTGATCTTGTCTCTCTTTCTCAAAATCTTCTTTTCATCTATTTTATGAATGTGAATTTTCCTTAGAGATGTGGTCTTAATTAGAATCGGTCTTGAATACTACTTTACAGTTCACCACAATTCAAGATATTTGGTCACTTTGTGAAAGAAGTTGGTCTCCTCAATATAAAATTGTTATTAAAGCATGTATCATCAACCTCATCAATATCATCTGGTTCAGTAGAAATCAAGCTAGATTCCAACAAAAACTTATAAATTAGAAACATGCAATAAACCTTATCATTTCTAATGTGGCTTTACCAGGTAACAACACCAACAAATCTTTTGTAGTATCTATGTATGAATTTACTATCATAAAGCTTGAAAAGTTGACATCCACCCTCCTAAGGCTCTAATTATTAAGGAGGTAATCTGGTATCCTCTGATTCAAAGTTGGATGAAAGTTAACACAAATGGAGCAACAGTTATGAATTCTGATGTGGCATTTATTGTAGGTAATTTTAGGGGATGAGAATGGAGTTTGCACATGTTGTTTTGCTCAAAGGTTGGGTCCTCGCGATGCCCTTTTTGCTGAATTGAATGTTGCGATGATAGCCATTGAAATTGCTGCTTCCAAAAGATATACAAGTCTTTGGTTGGAATCTGATTCTCGCTTTTGGCTTTCAAATCAATTTGTGCGGTGCTTTGCAATTTAAGAAATAGGTGGGAAAATTATTTATATTTAAGACATATGAGATTTTTTGTGACTCATTTATAGGGAGGGTAACTTTATGCAGATAGGTTAGCTAACCTAGGATTAACCATTAACTTTTCTTCTTTGGCTTGTACTTAGACATACCCGATTTTATCAGGTTGGAGTACATTAAAAATAGGTTGGAAATGTCAATTTCAAATTCATTTCTTTTTGAAAAGGTCCTTGGCCTAGTCCCCTTTTTCTTTCATGTACTTCATTTTTTTTGGTTTATATATTATGAGTGGTGCCCCTTCCACTGCTCTTTTGTTTTAAAAAATATATCATTTTTAACCTATTCTGACTATCAAAGACACCCTCTAAACAGACCTTTGTAGGGTTTATTTGGTGCTTACGATATAATAAAAATAAATATATGATAAGAGAGGTAGATAAAGATGAGTAATCTTATCTTATCTTATTATATGTTTGATGCCCACATGATAAAAAACTAAATAACAAATATTATTTTGTTATATTTTAGCTAAATAAAATAATGAGAAGATATTTTGTGACAAAGTTATATTTAATTTTTTTGAAAAGAATAAAATGAAATTCATACTTTTATAATTTTAAAATAATGATCAAATTTTTCATTTTAAATATGTTTATTTTAATATATTTTAACATTTTTATATCATGCAAAATAATAATATTATGATAAAATTATTCATAATTTTAAAAAATATTTATTAATATATACAATTTTATATATTTTAAATTTTATTTTATAATAGTAAATGAGAAAACTATTTTCTCATCCCATCATACTGGTTTTCAACTCAACCTCCACCATAATACAATATTTTAACGAGAAAGACATGATATAGAATAAGGTGATATGATTACTTTTGGATATCTTCCTAAATCATCAAATACCAAAGGATGAGCTAGATGTATGCTTCTAGTTTCTCAAGGCGATGGAATGCAAATTAGTACATAACAATAAAATTTAAAATGATACAAAGTTCACAACAATAATAAAAACTACATTTTCAATTGAAAAAAAAATAACGATATGAATTAATAATAATAATAATAATTAATGCTTAAGAATTTTTTTCTTTTTTAGCAACGATTTCAATGCTTGAGATTTTTTTTTAGGTTGCTTCTATAGTTGATGTACACCAAGTAGTGCATTCAATGTTATGTCATGCTCATTCCAATACAAGTTTTATATAGTTACCATCATTTATAAGAAATTTAGGCACAAATGTATCATGCACTAAAGTTGGTCTTACATAAGAGGATTATTTCTTCAATTATATGGCTCCTCCCAGCTACCATTCCTTGTTATGTATATGGCCCCTCATAGCCTTTAAAACTAAACAATGTAACATTAGATTGAGACACGATATAATAACTTACTTTATAGAGCATCTCATATTTTGACCATCAAATGAGTTAGGGGTTGTGCTAGAAGAGCATCTAAAGATACAATTGGGAGTTTTGAGCTAGAAGAAAATTTGCACATGTACAAGGAGAATATAGTGGAGGAGCAAAAAAATGAGACATGGGAAAAATCTAAGACTATTGATGTGCATTCATGTTTAATAGAAACAAATAATTCAACAATCGAAACACATAAGCATGTCCTTTGTACTCTTAAATATCACATGTGTTGTCTCTTGTCAATATTGGATTGGATGAAGTGAAAATCTAAAGAGTATTACTTTTTCCACCTATGGCTTTCCTTGCGCGCCCTATTTTTTTCCAAAATTACCCTCGGAGCATTCCAGATTATATAATCCGAACGCGTTCGGATTGTATAATCCGAATTCCATCAGTACACAGAACTGAAACAGATTTGCATGTCATTGTGGTTTTTATCATTGTTTTTTCAATAAATCATTATATATGTATGTATAAAAGGCAATTAACTTAAATATTATATAAAAAAATGATTATATATATATATATATATATATATATATCATTATACCAAAAAAGAGTTGAATTTATATCATTACACATTTCACCTAATGATATACATTTCAACTAAACTAATGATATATATAATCTATGGCGCCGAAAGATCAATGGAACTATCATCCACTTCAACCTTCACACCAGGACCAGGACCAACCCTCTCATCGGGATCAAAATTTTCAATAATGTACAATTCTTCATCATCTTCTACCACCTCTTGACCCGCCGCCCGACTTAGCTCATTATAATCTACCATCCGGCTGTCATATCTATCAGGCCAGCTGTCTGCATCCTCTCGATGATGTTGTCTCCATAGATTGCAAGTGTGAGGAATCAAACAATCATCCTTCAAATCCAATGCCATAAAATGGTTGTCATTCACATATGCGAGACACATCAACCGACCGATACATGTCGGCGGTGGACCACATAGAGGGAAATAGGTTGTCGAGCGCCCTAATCCAATGGACAACACAACAACCGGTTGGTTGAATTTCTGTGCGATGAGGAAACCTATATCCGGCATGGTTATCCATTTATCCCATGGTGCATTGCCAATACCGGCGTAGGAAAGAGCGTCTAAGACCTCTTTATATCGCCTATCATCATTAATCACCCTCTGATAGCGGGCATTTTCTACACCGACAAGCTCTTTGTAATGGTTGTACCAGATTATTTGGTGATCATCAACAGTCAAGTTACGTAGGACCGCAACTGCTCGAAACCCACAATGGCCATCACTGGGTACATCTGTAACCTTTTGAATAAAGTCATGCACCCAAATTGAGATTTGGTCTTTGTGTGGTATGTGGACTTTAACGGATGCTGGCTTAGGAGGAGTAGGAGACACGTTACTTTTCCGTGCACTCTTTCTGCTCGTCCCTGTTGATCTTATCTGTGAACCCTGTGTCTCTTGCTCCTATGAGTCAGCAATCTCCCATAGCGAAGGGGACCTCCTTGTCGATCGAATGCTTTGCTTATCTTTCTTAGGAGCTCCTTTGGTGGTGACCTTATTTGGCGGTGGGCGCATAGAGGTGGTCTCTGGTAAAACAAATTGTCGGAATTGTTCCTTCATATGCAACTTCATGTTGTAATCGGCGTCCTTGAACCGAGCCTGCAATGTGTAAAACAACTGTCATTTTGATTGTTGCTGAAAAATAGGCAGAAACATGCATTCTGGTCTGTGCACTGATAAGGTCCGAATTTTCAATTCCGGAACGCATATGCAAATCCGGAATATAAAATCCGGAACTTCCCGATACACCCTTTGCATGAGCCTTAAATGCACTTGCATGAGACGTAAATGCTACCTTTCAGATTATATAATTGGGAATTCAACAATATGGTCCGGATTATATAATCCAGATTACACCAATACAAGAAATTAAAACAGAAATCCTGGACAGTAACACAGTTTAAAAAAAAAAAAACTGAAGAATATCCCATTCTGGCAATAGAGAGATGTCTGCTTTTTGTAGCTTCGGGTCAACCTCGTACTCGAACCTCAACCTCTTCCAGTGGGTGTGAATTTCATCCAAACGGAGGGCGGTTCCGTTCTTGATCTTCAAACCAATCATACACGCACACGGTAATCCGTAGGTGATCAAACTCAAACAACCACATTTTGATTTATCCGTACCAATTTCAAGTGCTTTATTATACTCCACTACGAGATGATGCAAAGCTTCCCTTGAAATGTTCCGGATCAAATTAGACCACAACACCTTTCCTTTGAACCTATGTTCAAGCATTATTATGCTCGTCTGAAACGAAGCATGTATTGTGGTATGTTGCAACTCTAGCATGTCATGAACGGATTGTCAGTTCGTACTCAAATCACCCATACTACTACTCAGATACTTTTTCAACCGAGCGTGTGCAGATTCAACTCTGTTTGTTGTAGTATTCCCCATATGAAGGTTTTTGTCAACCCAAAACCTCACAAACTTCTCCTTAACCAGATCCAAAATTGTCTGTTCAACATAATCCAAAAACTTAGGAATTTTTGCGCATACAACTTTGAACCGGGTCCAATTATCAATATATGCTTCCTCCGTTTCGGAGTCCACAATATCCAACTATACAACCATCACAGTCTTCACCACCGAAGCGGGCTTAATCGCTTGCCCATTCTTGACTTTGAGATCCTTCACTTTGCAATCCAATTTACACTTTGCTCTCACATTTTGTCCAATGTGATATGAGCACAACAAAGTAGTAGCTTTAGGGAAAACATTTTCCACAACATTGATCAAAGCATTGTCCCGATCAGTGACAACTACTTTGGGATATAGATCTTTGGGGTGCAACATCTCACGACACCTCTCAAGAGCCCAATAAACGTTGTCTTGCCTCTCAGACATCATATATGCAAAAGCAATAAAGAATGTTTTCATGGTAGAGGTGTTACCGACAAACTCAAGCAATGGAAGACGATACTTGTTTGTCTTATATGTGGAATCCAACACAAGCACCGTGGAGAACGTGTTAAACAACTTGATAAAATTTGGATGTGCCCAAAAAACATCACTGACATCATCAGAATCATGATACTTCCTATAATGATAAACGTAACCATTATCAACCAAAGACTTCAAGAGATGTTGCATGTCATTCCTCGTACCCATAATGGACCACCTATACCTGTAAGAAGCATTATAAACGTGTTTGATAGTAGTTGAAGTGGTACGGTTCCTCTTCTTTAAGTTGGTAAGCATTTGCCTCGGAGGAACGTTTGAATCCACCATCTCGTCAAGGTGAACACGTTCATTTGGGTTTAGACGACCAACAGTTTTATGACCTTTCAACACATCTGTCATGTCATGGTTGTGTTTACCATCACCAACTTTGAGGCTTCAATCACCAGCAGTCAACAAGTAACCTCTCAGCCGAAACAGACACTCGCATTTAACCGAACCAGCTATCTCGCGCCGACTCTTTCTCTTGTACTCGATGTATGAACCTCCCCTTTCACACATCAAAGTAACATATGCGCTTCTTCCATTGCCACCGTTATCAGATTTACCAGTAACAGTTGAAAAACCAAGCTTCCTAGCTTTCTCTCGAACCCACTCCAACAAATCATTCTGTGTTGCAAACTTTTGTTTAATGGTAAAATGTTCTCGCCGGTCAATACAAACATCAACAACTGGAGGTGGTACAACAGGAGGAATATGAGGAGGAGCATCCTCTACTTTCAAACCGCCTAAACAAATTTCATGTTTCGGTGGTGGTGGTGGGGGATTCTCGGATTTGACATTTCCGGAATCATGCGCATCTTCAAGTAAAAGAAGCGGCAACACAATAGGAGGTTCATTCTGAGGTGGATCATCATTTGGGGCATCAACATGAACAACCATGACTGAAAACAGTGCAAAGCAGAGTCAGAAAATGAACATAGTTTCTGTACTTGTGCAGTCCGGATTTCGAAATCTAGAATGCATGAATGCAGTCTAGATTAAGTATTCTGGAACCGTACAGTGTAGATCAAACGGCGTGATCAAAAGTGAATTGCTTAAAAATCGAATAGGGGAAGGTTTATATACACATTACCTTTGCATTCAGACGAAAATGATGATGTTAACCCCCCTTGATGGCCAGATTGCTGCTCCAAAGCATATTTTCGCCCAAAATGGAGTGTTTTTTTTAGAGGTGTAGGGAGTGTTTGTGATAAAGGTGGTGTGCTTCAGCTAGGTTCTTGAGGACTATATATAACCTAGCTGTCCGGATTTCATTTTCCAGAAGAAAAAAAAAACTACTTTTCCCGCTCAGTTTAAATACAGGGTGTGCAGAGTTTGTTTTCCAGAAAGTAACCATTTGGTCCGGATTAAGTTTTCCGATTAGTCTTTCACCCTGATCAAGCCCAAGCTTCACAAGTAACATGTAGCAAGGTGATTTATTAATCATTTCGGATTATACTATCCGAAATCTGTCTGGATTATACAATCCGGACAAAGGGTATTTTGGTCAAAATCACAGGGCGCGCAAGAAGGCAACAGGGTGAGAAAAGTAATACTCAAATATAAATTAGCAGTATGTAGGATGTGGATAGAAGACATTTACACTATGTTTGGCAAAGAGAAGAAATTAAGAAGAGAGAAAGAGGTGAGAGAGAGAATGAGAAGAGAGAAATATGTAAGAAATAGAGTAGATTTAAGAGGTTGTTTGGTATAAAAGAAAGATGAGAGAAAGAGAAAAGAGAGAAGTGTAAACCTTCTCTCTCTCTTGTTTGGTTGAGTAGAAAGTGAGAAGAGAGAAATGACAATATTTTAGACATTGACAAAAATAGCCTTGTTATAATGAAACAATTTAACACTCTTATTACCAAAACTTGAATTGCTACAAAATACTACAAAAGCTCATTATTTTAATTTTGGGTGAGATCCTACTCTCGGTAATTTTTTTAAAACAATCAAAATTTAGTGATTTTTTTTAATAACCAAAACTTTTTTTTATATCTTGTAGAAGAAGTACACAAACACAATAAAAAGTGAATTGCAACAACATTATAATAGGAAATAAGGCTAAATAGTGTAAGATATGACACTGAAATTCAAAGATGACCTACAGAATTCAGACCCATAACTATGCCATAACCTACGAAAACTGCAGCACCACAATCCGGAACCCCCAGGCACCTGCAACGGCGATAACAGACCAAAACCAGCAGCAGCAAAACAGGTAACAGACCCAAAAAAGAGCAGAAAACAGGTGCTGCACTGTCATGACAGCAGCAGCGTCAGTGCCCCCTACAGCCCGAAACGTCGAAACTGTCCAAACGCAAGCAGACACCATTAACTTTGCCTCATCAAACAGCCCGAAAGTGTTTTATTTGTTCTTTAAAACACATAATAGAACCTGTACAAAACTGCTAAACTACAACGGAAAATACAAATACTCAACAACCAAAACACTTATAACATCTTGGATTGTTTAACCTGTCATAAACTTCATACACATAACACTAAAAAAAGGTGTATAATAAGAAAACTACCTTCTCAAAATGATAATTGAATTTCCATAAGTCACTTAAACCATAAGAAATGTCATAGTTGGCCTAACACAAAATCATTATACCATATATATATCATCTACTGTCAATTGCTTAAAGTGGCAACTACATATTGCCTATTTTTTCCCTACTGCATGTTTCATTCCTAAATACTTGCCATGTTACAAGGCATAATTATAGGCACCAAATGTGTCCTCATTACATATACACAAAAGAGTCATATACATGACACAAAAAGATACCAAATAACATCAATGGTAGAAATTAGCATCCATCATTTGTAAGAGAACCTGTAAGCGCATGTCAGTGGGCAAACCAAAAATCAGCTCCTTCTTTTTGTCATCATTGCAAAGAACTTCATAGCACTTAAAACGAAATTGTGGCAGCAGATCCAACTCATCAAGCATATTCCATACATCTGCTCCTGTATACACTCGAGGTCTACAATTTTGCAAGATTTCGTTGCGTTTCTCAATAGCTGCAACTTGTCGTGCAGATATTTCTATTTGTTGTTTAGCCACATCATGCAATTGATCAGAAATTGAATTTCCTTTGTTCAAAGCATCAGCCATGAGTCCAATGCCACTCGTCATTCTATCCAATTGAGCCTCCACAAAATCATTCATTGGAGCCTTACGCTTTGTTCCGCGAGAACCAGATGTTCCTGTGGATTGATGTGATTTCCCATATGTTGGACTGTATGAGTCAACAATGGGTTCTTCTTGCCCTTCATCAAATATATCAGCACGTTGGTCAGTCATGTAAGTATCATCAGCTGGGTCATTCAGATCAACGTTTTCCTTTTCTTTTTCTTTTTCCTTTTCCCTTTCCTTCTCCAACTGATTGTGTCTCATTTTATTAGTCTTAGATGTTTTTCCCGCTGCTCGGTCTTCCCCAAAAAGAACCTTCAGAACATCATAATGCTTAACTTGCATGGTTTGCCACTTAGCAGCATGTGGTTTTGCCTATCATCAAACACACAATATGAGTTAGCAAATCAAGCATAATATACATTGTGTATTTCTAGGAAATAAAATGAAGGACACCACTATTAATAAATGAAACAAAAAAAAAACTCACTCTTATAAGTTCTTGCCAAACTTGTTCCTCAGCCGTAAACCTCCTAGTTGTTGAATTCCATCCAAATCCGCTTAAGCTACCAAATAGATCATACGCTTCACCAAAACGATCTTTCAAAGTTTTCATTCTATTTTTTATGTGTTGTTTTGTTATGGTTGGATCAATGTTAGACCGTAAAACAGCTACGACATTCAAGTATGCTTCAGATGAAAATGAACCATCATGCCTATTCCCTTTATGGACCTCTTCCATCAAAGCATTCAATAATATTTGATCCATATCATCAGTCCACCTTAAGACGTCCTTAGTAGCTTGTTTAGGTTCTACACTTTGACCTTTATCCTTTGCCATTTTTCAACCTATAAATGCATTTAGTTTCAACAGAAACAAGATACCACAATGCATATCACATTAATTAACAGAAACAAGTACATGACAAATGAAACAAGATTATAATCCAAATATTTATCAATTGAAACAAGTACATGACAACAAATAAAACATTAGAACTAAAATAACAGAAAACATAATTATAATCTACATTAACATTAACCAATAAACTACATTATCTCATGACACAACTACATGAAGCTCCATACAGGTTCCACATTTCAGTTGTAATAGCTTCCCTAAGAAGCGATCCTAGTCGGTAGTCTTCATCATGTTGTTGTGTTTGGGATCTATCTATGTCATTTTGAAGCAGTTCATGATCAACCTCAGCAATTAGTGCTTCATCAATGTCCACTCCCATTAAAAAGTTATGAAGTATACAACAAGCAAATACTATGTCTATCATTACTTCAAATGAATAATGTGGTTCAGTGCCACTAGCTATAATTGGAAATCTCTTTTTTAACACACCAAAAGTTCTCTCAATGACGTTTCGAAGTGAAGAGTGTCGAAGGTTGAATAACTCTCGGGGATTTTGTGGCCCACGAGAGGAATACTCTTTCAAGTGATAACGAACTCCTCTATATGGAGTTAGTAACCCTTGTTTAAGCATAAATCCCGCATCCCCGAGATAAAACTTTCCTACAAAATTTTATAAAATATATATTATAACTCAATGTTTAGTCGAAATAAGTTCAATGTGCATTTTTTTAATAAAAGTATATTATATTAACCTTTCCACTAACCTTCAGGAATTATTAAAGGGTCTTCTTTAGTTAAAGCATCTTTTAATATTCTAGAGTCAGATGCTGTTCCTTCCCACCCGGCTAACACGTAAGTGAATTTCATGTCGAAATTACATGCAGCTAATACATTTTGAGTGGGGTGCTCTTTTCTTCCACGAAAACGAGGGGCTTCTGCCCTTGGGACCTTCACTCGAATGTGTGTGCCATCTATAGCTCCAATGCAATCCTTATTTCATAGATGATTTAGTTAGTTGTACAAGGGATATACTTAAAGGTTGAAAATAATTATGACTAAATAAAAAATGAAGATGCCTTAAAAAAAAAATAATGGTACCTTATAAAATGGATAAAATCTGCTATTGTTTAGTATTTGTGGTGAGACATCGGTACCTGATGATTGGACTATAAATTCTTCCCCTAATGCAAGTATGGCATGCAACACAGTGTGAAAGTGACGACTAACAGTCTCTCCCGAACGATAAAAGAAGAAAGATACAGTACGATTTTTAACATTATGTCCTACAATATGCAAGAATTTTGCCACTTGCTCTTCTACAGTAGACTTTATAGTATCCTTTACTATACCCGTACCTCTTAGTTTTAGACACAGCTGCATGAATGCTTCAGGCCCCATTCGTATGATATCCCGACACTTATCTGTGTGCACTAGATAACTCATTAACTCACGACGTCTATGCTCACTTTGTGGAGAATAGGTGACTCGACTATGCATACATGTTGATAAGATTTGATTCAAATACAATGCATGGACAACATGACACAATAAGACAACAGAACCAATATGTTGCCTCTTTCCATCTCTTTTTTAGCATGATTTAAAACTAGCATTTGAATAGACATTCCAACATCAATCATTTCATCTTCATCCAAGTCCACTTCATCTATTATTTCAATTCGTTCATCATTGCATACGTCTTCAACACTATCTAGATTTGACATTACCTCCACAACAATATGACACTCTCAAAGGCTTCCCACATGTAGCACAAATGAGCAATTGAATAAATGTTCCAATACATAGTAAATAAAAAGGAAATGACATATATATACTCTTAAGTTTTTATTGTAAATACAATTCAAATTATGAAAGAATTACTAAGATTAATATATAGAAATCCCAAAACTTTTTTTTTTAACAACATAGATTTATTAAGGCCTCATGAACACAAAACATGATCAAATAGCAAAGGGAACCAAAAACAGTATGGAGACAAAACAAGGCAGGGGTGCAGCCCATTGAAAACAAAGCTATAAACACAATTGCTGCCATATTAATGACATATACATTGAACTATAATCAAACACCATATAACAACCAAAACTTGCTCCCCCCTTCAAACCCCTTAGGCTGAAACTATCTAGAAATCCCAAAACTAGATGCCAAAAGTGGCTAACAACATGAAAAAAAAAAGAAAAAAAACAGCAACAGAGGCAACATAGTTCCTATCCCAAAACTAGGTATAACACACACCACAAAGAAATCCCTCCAACATTCTAACTCAATTGATTCATAAAATTGAACATTCAACATATGATGTGAGACAATAAACTAAGCATTTCAACCCAATTTACAAAGGATAATCTCAATCAAATGACTATATTAACAAAGAAAAACATCATAAAAAAAATTTCAAAAATTTGACAAACACACTACATCCATGGTACTGCATGCCCTTTTATTTAAGATCAACAACATTTATTGGTAGATTCATCTATATTGAACAGAGAAAAACACATTAAAAAGATTGATTTAATACATCCATACCTATGATTTGTAGTTTCCAGATCTAGTCTTGATGTGGTACTGTAGAGATCTAAGAAGGATAGATCAAGAGAAGTTGCAGGTCCATCACCAAACTTGGAGGATGAGTGAGGAAGATAATGACCCAAAAGAATAAAAAGGTGGGAGGAGAGGAAGCGCGGGAGAGTTTGCCGCGAAAACCAAAAAGAAAAGGGCAAAAAAGGGATAAAAAAAATGACCAGTGTGTTTCTCTCCACTTTCTTTGCTGTTGAGAGAAGAAAGAGATTTTGAGTGGGGCCCATGCTGCAGTCTTCTCTCTTCTCTTTTTCTCTGCTCACCGAACAAAAGAAATTCAGTGTCTCTCTTCTATTTCTCTCTTCTTTAACTCTCTCCTTCTTATTTCTCTCCAACCAAACACAGTGTTAGTGTATATAGTTCGGTCCAAAAGCATAATAAAGAAACAAGGAAAATGTTAAATGTGAAAACCCATGAAAGGTGAACCTTATATATGTATGATGACAATGGCATGAATTTCCCAGTAGATCTTTCTCATCAAATTGAGACCAGCCAAAATCATGAAAGAAACAACACAGACACAGTTGAGACATACAATGATCTTGGGCATAGTACATGTACATTCTCATCGCTTACTTCACAAGTTTGAAGAACAAAACTTAATTAAGGGTGTGTTCGTTTCATGAATCCAAACTTATTCTCAGGAATAGGAATATGATATTGAGAATACATTTCCATGTTTATTTTAAGTTTTACATAATTATGTCTACGTACATTTTTATTTTAGGAATACTTACTCATACATTTCTCACTTTCATTGATAAATATTAAAAAAAATGCATGGGACAAATGTTTGTCGATAAAAAAATTTAAAAAAAGCCGATCAGATATTATCTTCTGGTAGGTTTTGTGTGATAGATAATTATGTTTTGATAAATCAAGGGGCTTTTGAGAAAAACTGAGGGGTCCATAGAGCAATTTCCACTAAATGCTAGATTGGAAATTTCTCTACCAACCTCCTTTTGGGTTTACAGCTAAAGTGGCCCATTTCACTCATATTGATCCGTGTTGGGGATGCTACATTTTGGGAATTACTTTTCATGTTTCATACCCATCCATTTTTATTAAAACACACAACCTTTTCATGTTAATTTTATTTTTCACAAAATACGCTCATTAGAAAAATAATATAGTTTTAAGAATTTAAAAAACTGTGATCCGTCCCGTGAGCTTAACTCAGTTGGTAAATACATTGCATAATATATTCAGGAGCCAAAGTGCGAATCATGAACACTTCACTTATTCACCTTAAAGAGTGAATTTCTAACCACTATACTATTTGGAAAAAAAAAAGTTGACCCATAACTAGAGAAAAAATGCAATTATAGAAGTGTAAAAAGTTAATGTATAAACTCAATGTGGGACATAGATCCTTTCATATTTAGCTGGCCGCTTTTTAGTTTATGTTACCATAGACTTCTACAAAAAAAAAAAAAAAAAGAAAAAAGGATTTTT
>Ga0228711_1007071_pt1 | contig 16417 bp, 5 predicted proteins | sample MedpolnodulmetaG_2_FD_177996 | JGI IMG/M metagenome (GOLD analysis project Ga0228711, IMG submission 177996) | Root nodule microbial communities from Medicago polymorpha collected in Santa Monica, California, United States - brown nodules | ecosystem: Host-associated > Plants > Roots > Nodule...
CAAAAAAAATTACAAAAAAAAAAAAAATAGTATAAACTTTATTTTTCTTTTACAACAGTTAGATTATAAATTTCCTTGTACCCAAAAAAAAAGTCTCACGTGTTTATATATTAATACTAGTTTAAACGTTAATTTTTTGACATGATGACTAAACATTATTTTTCGCAAGGTATAAATATATTAGTCTAAAAATTATTTCTTTAATAAGAATAAAGAAGATATTGGTCTAAATGTTATTCAATTAATGAGTTTAAAACACATTTTTCTCAAAAAAAATATATATTTCAGAACACCTAAATTTCTAAAATCATAGAACTCAGCTTTTGGTATATGATTTTCTTTACCGTGTACAAGTTTGCGCATGTTAAACTTACTCATATTAAGAAGTTTAAATAGTAAATGTGTATCAAACCTGTTTATTTTATATTAAACATACAACTTTTGTTATACTTTTAGTTGCTTTTATTAATTTATATTTTGATATTTTCAATAAAAAAAATATGGAGTATTTATATTTTTTTTATATACACATGTAACTCCTTGTTAATTTTTTTAAGCAAATGCGGAGTTGCACCAAATTGCTGCAACCTCAAAATTCATTCAAATAACAGAGAGAAAAAAGAAGGAGGATGACATAAACCAAAGCCTCCTCGAAGTTGGTAAACCTAAAATTAGGCATACTTCTATTCTTAGTGTAGTATTCTTTAATAAACAAAGACAGATCTGTCCAAATGATTAAACCATATGAGATTCACCTTTCCCTCATTTACTAATTTTATTTTAATATAAAAACAAAATTTATTTTACAATATTTTTTATTTTCTAAAATTTATTTTCCATTTAGCATAAAAATACAACCAAATTATCTTTGAATCAGAATTTTTAAAATAATGTTTAATTAGTTATTCATTCTTATCTTTTAGCATCATAATTGAATTTAAATTTTGACTATAAAATAATTTAATTCAATAAGTTTAATTTTATTTTTTTTGGTTTTTTTGTTTTAAACAAGTTAAACTATACCATCGAAATTGAAACCGGAGAGAATAAAACCTCAGTACTTGAGAAAAGCACACTTCAATGTCCCAAGCCAATACCTATGTTATTATTATTTTTTAATTTATTATGCACATGTTCTACAACAATTTAGAATTAAAATAGTCATTTTATGTAGTACATTGCTCAACAAATGACCTCTAAATTATTATTATAAACTCTAAGTACGAATATCATTACTTTCATGCTTGCATTCATTAATTAAATATGATAAAATACCAATGCATTTTATCCGTCTCCAAGAGTCTTCACGATCGGAAAGGTACCTGCAAATGATCTGTCCAGTGAGGAATTGATGGAGGCAACGGTGTCGGAAAATGCTCTGGTACGGTGGCGGCGAGTCTTCACGGTGGGACGAAAGGTGCATGCATGCATGTTGGCTCTCTGATGCTCAAGTCAGTATAGGAAATGAGAAGGGGTGTGTAAAAAGTGTGAGAAAAGTGAATCGTAAGAGTGAAGAAATGTCACCCTTATATAGGCGTGTGTGAGAATAACTGTCTCAGTGAAGTGTGACGCTTCATTAGGAGGTCGTTGGAGGACACGTATACAACGTCTGATGCATGGGGGTGTGCTTAGGTGTGGTGGCGTGCACCAGGATTACGCTGTACGTCGAAGTGACTTGTGTTGATCCGACGAACTCCTTGTCCACATATCAACGTTGGATTAGCTTTCTAGCCGGTTCAGTACATTTTCTGACAAAGGTTTGAGCTTTCTTCTGAATCGGATTAACCATTGCGTGACTTAACTTGTTATCAATCAAACTGTTGTTAGTTATTTTTTGTCAATGGTTTGACCTTACTTGTATATCAGATGAACTATAATGAGACTTAACCTTTGATTAGTCGAAATGCGGCTTGTTCCTTTTTTGACAATGGTTTGAAATTTATGCTTGATTGTACGAGCTACAATGAGACTTAAATAAAGATCAGTCAAATTGTGGTTATCACATTAACTGAAAAAGGTTCGACTTCTCCTGAATTGGATGATATATTTTAAAAAATGTTAAAGAATATATTTTGTATTTATTGTAATGAAATAATTATTTTTTTATTTTTATCGTATCTACTTTTTGTTTAAGTATATTTATTCCATTTTATAAATACACATGTCTTTTATACCATGATTTTATTTAATTTTCTCTTATACTATACTACTAAATAATTGCTAGTATCTTATTTTCTTTTCGTTATCTTTCTTTCATCAATAAAAAAAATGTAAAGAAAGTAGTGACCAAGTTGCCTCTTTTTATATTTATTGGGAAATAAAAGTGAATTATATCTTTCAGACTAGATTAAGTCTTACAATTTTTCTCAAGAACTAAAACGAGTCTTCGTTTTTTTTGGCCAAATACCTCCCTAGGTCCTTTAAGTTTCGCGTTTGTTTCAGATAGGTCCTTTAAGTTTCTAAGGTTTCAGATAGATCCTTTAAGTTTCGAGTTTGTTTCGGATAGGTCCTTTAAGTTTTTAAGGTTTCAGATAGGTCCTTTAAGTTTCGAGTTTGTTTCAGATAGGTCCTTTCTATCAACCTCCGTTAAGCGAAACTCGAAACTTAAAGGACCTATCTGAAACCTTAGAAACTTAAAGGACCTATCCGAAACAAACTCGAAACTTAAATGACCTATCTGAAACCTTAGAAACTTAAAGGACCTATCTGAAACCTTAGAAACTTAAAGGACCTATCCGAAACAAACTCGAAACTTAAATGACCTATCTGAAACCTTATAAACTTAAAAGGACCTATCTGAAACAAACATGAAACTTAAAGGACCCAAGAAGGTATTTGACCTTTTTTTTAACTTCTCAAAAAAAAATATTCGTTTGAGTTAATAGCATTTAGTCATCAAAATAAAATAAAATAATGTTGAGACTAATATCGATAGATACAAGCATATGATAATATATAATAATCTAATTAATAAATAAAAATCTAATTGAAAGCATTGCTTATCAGTTTGTCACTAATAGCTATTCCATTGGGGAAAAAATTGAGGGTCTCTTAAGACCAGGGTCTCATTTAAGACCTCAATTCTTAAGTGGATCCACACCACTTTTTAATAAAATAATCATTGTTGAGTTGTTTTTGTTGAAATGTAAATGATAAAAAATTATTGGTTGGACCTATTTAAACATTTTGTGTTAGAGGTCTCTATTGGAATGGTTGAGTACTTATTAGGTACTATTATAAAAAAATTATTAAAAAATGATTTGCCTATGTGAGACCCATTTAAGATTTCAAGATTGAGGATCTCCGTTGTGGATGCTCTAAAGCACCAATATGAGCTTCTATAAAGATTAAACACTAAATAATATCCTTAAGGCCAAAAGCTTACGAATTTAGTATCTTTTCAAGTCTTGAAATTACAAACCAATGCTTATTGAATGGATCTCTCATTAGCTTCAGTTTCAATATCCTTTTTGAAAATGTTTTGCGCCTTACTATGAATGTTGGTTGTTGAATGCAAGAAAACATGGGAGTTAGGCTCAACCTTACTTAGTGGTTAAACTCATGGTAAAAAAGTGCAAGGACAATGAAAGTTTAGAAAACAAAAGAGAAAAAGGGAAAGGAAAAAACAAACTTTCATGGACCATAGTGAGGAAAAATAAAAGTGCCTCACAAATAGTAAAACCTTCAAACTTTACCAAATTTCAATTTAATTACTTTGTAAACTTCAAACTTTACAAAATCTCATAAAAACCCATTTCTCTTTAAATCATGAAAAACAATTTCAAAGACCAGATCACAACAATCTTTAGTTCTTTACTCTTCAATAACTTTCTCAAAGCTAATAAACTTCTTATTCCTCTTAATCATCATCTCCTACCTTTTCTATTTCCTTAGTGATGGCTAGTCATAGCATTGTGATGGTGTAAGTGACAATGCTATGGTTTCTGGCTTTCAATGCATAGAGGTTAAACCTTTTAGCTCATTTAGCTTATGATAACTTTGTTGTAGGTTAATACTTGGTGTCATTATTAAATTTATAGAAGTTGATGATGATGAATGAAATTAGTGAGGCTTTGGTGGCTTGAGATACAACTTTATATTAGCTAACTACTATATTGTCCCCATTGGAATGTTGTCATTAACTTTGAAGAAGGACCAATGAGAAAATTTAGTATATAACCTAAAAAGCAACCACACAATAATCTTATATCATGATCCTTATGGATGTAATAATATATCACGACCCTTGACTATGTTCGTAGAAATGTTGATGGTAAAATCATTATTTTTAATTTTAAATAAACAAGGTTTAAAATAGAAAGTGTCTTGCATCTTTGTCTGTTATTGAGTAGGTTTCCTCTTTCAAGAGGATCACTTCACACACAACACAAGAAAATAGCACTACTTTAACCAATTTTATTTCAAAAGTACATGCGTGGCAGATTACCAATTTTGTTAGTAGTAAATTAAAATTTCATATAATAGGAGATTTCATGCAGCAACTCAAAGTCATAGATCAAAGTTAGATGTTTCCTATTTCAAGCTTGCTTTTTAAGTTGATTTACCATGCTTAAAGTTGTCTTTCGATCTTACGCCAATAGTTAATAATGGTTGACTGCGAGGAATCTCATATTATAGATAATTACACACACATGTGCGTGTATGTGTATGTGTGCGCGCATGTGTATGTTGAATATATGTCGACCTCGTTGTATCAAATTAAACAATAAGTCATGTGTAAGATATTTTTAATTTTTAGGTAGCAATATTGGGTGAAAATATCAACTAATAATTAAATAATTTTTTTTTTAAGAAATTGATTAAATATTCTAAATAATAAGAATCAACATTAATTTCAAATCTCAAATAACAATATTCTCTCACTTGCCTGTCCTTTTAAAATCCCAACTTATTTGACAAACTATACAAATTAAAAATTATTATAGAACATAATGTTTTGGACTAATTCATAATGTTTCATAATACTTAGGAGAGAAATGAGGTTTAACCAAAATCTCAAGTGGTGTAGCTTTTTCATTGGTCATTCCAAGATTTTCAGTCATATCAACTGGTTCACTAGATCCATTTGAGATTTCAAAAGAGTGTAAAAAATTAGCCAAAGTTAAATGAATCATATGAAGTCCAAAAGATATTCCTGGACATATCCTTCTACCACTTCCAAATGGCAACAACTCAAAATGTTGACCCTTGGCATCAACATCTTTGTGAGTGGTAAGAAACCTTTCTGGCTTGAACTCTAATGGATCTGGCCAAATACTTGGATCAGTTTGAATTTTCCAAAGATTTGTGATTAATCTAGTTCCTTTTTTGATATGATAACCACCTAACTTACAATCTTCGGTGAATTCACGAGGTGCCGAGAGAGGACCTGGAGGGTACAATCTTAAGGTTTCTTTGACTATTGCTTGAAGATATACCAATTTATTTATGTCTGAGTCACTTATGAATCTTTCGTCTCCAATTTGGTTGTTGAGTTCTTCTTTTGCTTTTGCTAATGCATGAGGATTTCTCAATAGTAAACAAATTACCCATGTAAGGGTAACTGTGCTTGTATCAGTTGCTCCTAATATCAATGCCTGCAAGTCAAGTAAATGCTTTCTAAGTAAGAAAAATTTGTTATAGCAAACACAACCCATGCTTTAGTCGGATTTTTTTTTGTCAAGTGGTTGGAGTTCAACATTTTAATAAATGTGAAAAAGTAGGGTGGTCGGGGTTCAAACCCCGACCCCTGCATATGTAATGTTCCTACCAATTGAGCTAAGCTCACGAGAACTGCTTTAGTCGGATTTTACTTACTTCATAACTGAACTCGTGAGTACAACAAGTGTCCATTTTTCTAGAAACCAAAGGATGAAGACAAAAACACTTATAAAACTAACTTATGACATTCCTCCCTTAAAAAAAAATGCCTAGTTAAATTTTCATAAAAAGCTTAATTTTGATATATTGTCTCTATAAAAAATTTACATTGTCATCAAATCACAAATTTACCGTACATAAAAAAGTCTAACAATTGTGATTTCTTAACATTATAAAAATATGTATTGATGAAATTCAATAAAGACACTCAATTTGTTTTTAGTATATGTAACATTGTTTTTTACGAAAATACTAGTTTAATATAATCATATATATGCTCAACATGTACATACCAATGTTGTGGCTTTGTTTATAGTATCAGCATCGAACCCACCAATGGTAGCACCATCAAGCATTGAAATCATCATGTCCATAAAATCTTGGTCACTTTCAACCTTTTCACCCAAACCCTTATTCTTGTGATGTTCCACTAACCAATCATCTAAAACTATGTCCAATTCTTTGGCAGTTTCTTTCATTGCTTTCACTCCTAATTTCATCCATCTTAGAATTGGAATAGCATCAGCCATTGTACATACCCCTAACATATGCATGAACTCTCTTAATGCCTTTACAATATTTTGTGCTTCTTTCTCTTTTACCACTGCTGTTTCACCAAAATATCTCTTCCCAGCCATTGTTTGGAAAACTATATATTGAAGAATTTATTAGAGATAGGCAATGATTGGATAAACAACTCATTTTGCAACTTATAAATAATATAATTCTATAAGATAAGGTAATTAAAATTATAAAGTCAATCCGTTTCGCATAATCTTTAAGTCATTTTTCATAAGCTATCTTTGAGAGCTTATAGAAATAAGTTGAAAACACGCTCTGAACATGTCATATGTTGTTTTCATAAGTTTTCTCAATCAGTTTCACAAGTGTTTATGACAATAGAAAAGTTTAAATAAGACAATCCAAACAGATTCATATATACAATCCGGTTATTTTATTTAGTCCTTGTAAAACTATCAATTTCCTTGTTTCGGTTTATGGAAAATTGTTTCTTTGATATTAATTATTTTAAAATTTGAATACCTTTATTTGAAAAATTAGAAGCATTATTTTAATACCTATAAAATGAGTGAATTTTAGTTTTGATCTTTGTAAAAAATAAAATTAATTCTTTGTAAAAAATAAATTGATATCACATGATGTAAGAAGTAAAGTAAAAAAAGTGTAATACAGAGATTAAAAGGTTAATTAAACCTAAAATCAAATGAAAAACTTAAAATAATGTAAATACCTATATTGAATACCAACTGGGTGAACCACTGCTTCATCTCCACCAGCAAGTAGCCAGAACCATTCTTTGTTCTAGACCAAACATGGAAAAGCTCTTTAATCGAAGTTTTAACTTCCTTGACTCGAACATGGCTAAGTTGTTCCATTCGGCGATTCGATAGGAAGATACTAACAATTTTACGCATTTCGCGCCAATAAGGGCCATAGGGTGCAAAACCAAAGCTAGCTTGATTATAAGCTATATGTTCAATTGCAACAAGTTTAGAACGAGACGAAACTGCAACATCGTTTATAGTGTAACACTCCTTTGCCATTTCCCAATTGCTTAGTACCAAAGCACGATTTGTACCAAGTTTTATGGTGAATAGGGGTCCATATTTGTTAGCCATGGTGCCTAATGTTTTATGGGGTGTTTTGGAACCACCTAAGACTAAGAGGTGACCTAGTATTGGCCATGCACCTGAGGCCATGGGAGGTTCTCTACCCTTACTAACAACTTTTGAAGGACGAAAATGGAATAAACAAACTAAGAATATTAGAGAAAGAAATCCTATTGTTGTGACATTTTGGAAATTTAGAACTAAATCCATTTTATCTATAATTGAAGTTTTGGGTATGGAGTTGCTGGAGAATTTGTATATAAGGTGTGAATGTTTTTGGTGTTGTAATAGCTCTTTATGGTTTCATTTATAAGTATAGTATGTTGAATAAGTATGTCCTTTGGAAAAAAAGTACGATATGATGCATCATCTCAATCTTGCCACAAATTAATTAATTTACCAAAATTTATTTATTTATGAGCTCCACCACATAACAATCGTGACTTCAATTTCTGAGTGAAATAATTATTGACCGACTTTATTTATCTCGCAGGCAAACTCTGTATTACTAAGACCCATAAGAACCAAAAAGTTAACACTGTTTTCTTTTTTTGGTTGTAAAAGAGTCTAAAGAAAAATCGTACACATTAAATGCTAAGAAGTGACAAATTGCGGGTTTGAATTCGTGTCGCAACTTTTACCATCTCAGTTGTATATTTCACTAACTTAGTAATGAAAGAACTTTGTTATATATTATTTTTTTGCTATGATTTTAGTCACTAATTCTAAACTTTTGAATAGTGATTATCTTAGACTAGATCAAAACAAGTGGACAATCAAAAAAGAAAAAGAAAGGGATGTTCTATGATTAAAATAAATTATGCTTGTTTGAGACTTTGAAAGAAAGCTGTGCATTCGGCAGGGACAATTAAGTGTATGAAACAAACAATAGAGAACGACAAGTGAAGATGAGAAAACGGCCAGCTGAATCTATTTTAAAAAATTGAGTATGAAGAAAAATATAATGCTTTTCTAGTAAATATTTCTTTTGAACTAAAAAGAAAAAAACATATGCTGCATTTACATTTTTAATTATATATGTAATTATAGTTTGTCTTGTGTATTCAAGTTGTATGACTTTTTTCTACCAAAAAAAAAGGTATAAGGATAGTAAATATGACTTTTTTTTTTTAAGTATTTCTTTTGAACTAAATAGAAAAAACATATGCTGCCATATTCTTGTCTTGTGTATTCAAGTTGTATGACTTTTTTCTACCAAAAAAAAGGTGTATCACTTTCACACTTGAGCACTTAAAAAAAATATATATATATACACACTCACAAAACTATCTTTATATTTAGAGCAATGATAAGTTGACCACCTCATATAGCATACATTCCTTTAACCTCCATACATAAAAGTGACACGTGGAGACGTGACCCTCACTCACTCACCAACTTTGCCTCTCACTCTCTCCCCCTAGTGCTACATCGAGGTATAAGGATGGTAAAAAAGGGGTGTCAATTTATAATCACTCTTATATACTCCCTCCGGTCTCAAATATAAGAAAAGATTCCTTTTTTAGGTTCATTGAGTAGTTAATGTATCTGGTCTACATTGTAAAGCAGATACATTAATTATTCAATGAACCTAAAAAAGGAATACTTATATTTGAGACTGGATGGAGTATTTATCATTAATTAGTTATTATACAAATACCAATAGTTTAAAATTGGGAATTATGACTAAAATAATAAACTTATGACATAATCTCCATTTTTGTATTCTTTGATCTAAGGGAGTAATGCACAAGAACATATAATGTCCCAGGTGCAACATAGTAAAGGGAAAAAGTTGTTCATTTCCTACCACAATTTCCTCAATTTTGTGTAGTAGGTAGTGATATTTTGATCTCTCTAAGGAATCATGTAGATCTCTCCTTGGAGATTAGAAATTCTAAAAATACCCCCTTGTTAATAAAGATCCTTATTCCTTAGTTCTTTCCAAATATCAAAAGTTATATCCATCCACATTACACTCTAATACCATGTTAAACCATATATCACAAAGAAATGAAAATGAAGAACTGAGAAGCAAACTGAATAGTGCCTTAACAATCTTTCATTCGAAATAGGGAAAAAATAAATATGCTTCTTGGTGTTACAAAACTCAATTATAGAAAAATAACCACATAACCCTATTTTGCATCTCTAGCTAGAAAGCCTAAGGTAAAAATATGTTTAATTCATCAGCACAAATGATTGATACGCAATGTGTGTCTGAGTCTAGTAAACTTCAAAGTACCGAATTTGATTTGTACACGATAAGAGAAAAAACGTGACCTAACAAAAAAGGGACAATGTCATTGTCTTGTGTATTCAAGTTGAAAAACTTTCACATGAGCTTTTTTTGTTGTTGGTGTAAACCAGGTATCTTTCGCGCGCGCAAGTGCAGAGACTAATCCATTGAGCTTTGTGTGACCAAAATGGACGGAAAACTCTTCCTAAGAGTTTTAATGCTGCTGCATGTTCAATGCTAGATTCGAACCCATGATCTTGGTTAAAATAGAAGAAACCCGTGTCATCTCAGCTAAACGCTCTTGGGTTTTCACATGAGCACTTTACAAGCATTATTTTAAAACAAAGTATCATTTTCTACTATTATTTCCTTAATAATTTTCTCACATTATTAATATCAAGAATAAAGTTTCTAATAATATTCTGTAATTCTTTTCGATGTACTTTTTATACTTTTTCAAATGTTCTATAATTTTAAAATTTATCTATACTACTTTGAAAAATGTTTTTTTAGTGCTTCTATAAAATATAACCTAAACAACATCTCAATCATGCTCATAAGTCATAACGACTGTGTAGTGTCTTATTTAGTTCTTGATATTAATAATGTGAGAAAATATAATATACTCCTCTCGTCCCAAAATATAAGCAAAAATTGGTCAACAAAAGTTAATATATTTAGTTCAAAAATTGTACCAAATACATCAATTTATGTTGACTAATTTTTACTTACATTTTGGGACAGATGAAGTATATAACAACTCTTTCCCATAACTTAATTAAGTGTGGAACAAAGTTTTTTAGTTTTTATTTCTTGTTAACTATGAAGCACATAAAGAGCCATAATCCCATCCACATCATCTTGGTTTAGATTTCTCCTTACACCTGCCCAATAGGGATACATAGCTGAATTTTGGTCAGTACTGTGTCCAAGCCCTAAAAGGTGACCCATTTCATGCAAAGCCACAGTTTCCAAATCAAGTTGTCTTTGGAAGGGATTAGATTCCTTCCCCAACAATCCAGCATGAAAACCTGAAATAATTTTTGTTGTAATTAGGCATGCATAACAAATGAAAATCTACAATGAAAAGTTTGAAACAATTTCAACATAAGCAAGCACTAATAAAGGTGTGTTTATAAGTTGATCATCCACACACATTATTTTTTTTTCCTTCACAAACCGCAGTTTAAAAAAAAAATATAAGATACTTTTTTTTACTATTGATTTGGTTATGCATTAAATACCAACAGTAGATTGATAGAAGCATTTTGTAAAAAGATTGATAGAAGCGTTAGAGGTTCGATCCCCTAACATGATAACCTAAGAAACTTGTACATTAAATTTGTATTATCATTATGAACACTAGCAAAAAGACGGGCACACACGTACCCGTCTTTCCGCTCTTTTTATTACCCTAACACTTGAAAATTATGAACGGTGTTTTTATGAAATTTTGATTTTAATTAAAAGTTTAAATATAAATGCTTGTTACTTTCAAATTATAACAAATTAAACTAATCATGTTTATTTATTTGAATGACACTGACAATATAACAAAAAAATATAATATAAATTCTTATCTTTTTAATGACACCAACAACAATTATTATCTTTTTAAGTGAGTCCAAAATCTCTTATTTTCTTTATATATAGTATAGATATATGTATTAATCCTCCTTTCATCTCATATTATAAGCCACTTAAATTTTGATACATAATTAAAAAATGTAATTAGTATCATAGAATTTTTTTATTTTTTTGAGAAATAGTATCATAGAATTTATAAAACAAAATATTGAATAATTTTCTAATATACCTTAACATTTCTCATGCTAGTATATTAGATCTCTCATATTAGTTCATAATTGTAAAAGAAAAAAGTTGATAAAAATTTAATATTAGTTAAGGGTAAACTAATAGAAAAAAGAATTCATATTTTATTAAAATTATAAACGACACACAAAATGATTTTTTTTCCTTTCTAAAACCACTTATAATATGAAACTGAGAGTAATTAAATTTCAGTTTCTATACTAATTAAAGAAATGATAAAAGAGATTAATATTGTATTTTTAATTTTTTATTTTATTAGATGAAATTCATGTATTTTTCAACAATTTATGTCGTTCTATTTAGTATTACTTACCAAAGTTATCCTCAAGACTTGTGGGATTGTTGGTCCACTTTTCGTCTCCATCAAAGTGGAGCCTTCCATCTTCTGGAGGGAAAGTATGAGCTATAACATGTCCTGGCCCATCAAAAGGGTAAATATCACCGTGATCACCATGGTGAAATCCGATCGTTACATCGGCCGAGCCGGCATCCCCTACTTCCGTGAACGTGAAATCACTGACTTCCGACCAACTTAAAAATGCGTTCTCACACGCTTTTCTCACAACATCCATACTCAACACATCAACACTTGATTTATACATGTATTTCAAATTCCTTTTTGAGTCTCTCCATTTTGGTGAGTCTTCGAAGAAGGTATAGCTTGAAGCCTTCTCTAAACCATTTTGTTTGTGACTATGTTTTGGCAAATCAGGGACACCACAACGTGGAAGACTCAAGATTTTTAAGGTTGTAGTGTCTACACGACCAGTTACATGTAGGTGATGGTATGTTTGAAAATCTTTGAGGGCAAATTCCAAGTTTTCATCAAAATGGTCGTTTAGAGTAGTGGAAGGAGTAGCATCATGTTGAACATTTAGGTAGCCAAATCTTTTAAGGTAATTTTTGAGTTCTCCAATGCCTTTTAGTGTTTGTCCCTTTTGAACACCTTTGAGGTTTTGAAGAGTTTGGATGAATGAATCCTTGGAAGGTTTTATGGTTCTTGACTCAACAATGGAAAATGGATTTTCTAAAAGGAGCAATAAAAGGAAAGAGGTTGAAAGTTTAACAAGATTAAGAGCCATATTGGCACCAATAGTGTGTGCTATTAATTTGCTCTATACATGATTGTTTTGGATGATAAAATGGATGTATGGGTATTTATACACAAATAAAAGACATGTGTTGCCCAATTTCGATAGACTAGTTTGACTTAAAAAAAAAGGCATGTGTTGCAATTAATAATTTTTTATTATTTGGATTAGATGCCTTTTATTTTTAAAAATCCATAATTTTATATAGCTCTATGGTATTTTGTTAGATGGATGGAATAGATGAGTGAATGAATTGAATATATGATGTAATAATGAATGAAATTGCAATCCCTATCATTGACATAGTGATCCAAGAGCACACCAAAGACCTCACAATTTCTTAAGCAAATTTTTCTTTTTTATATTCATTAAATCGTTAATTTATATGATATATAATATAGATCAAATACATTAATTATTTAATGAATCTGAAAAGATGTATTTACTTATATATGAAATCGAAGGTATAACTTTAAGGTATTTACAATAATAGTCCTAAATTTGCCTTGTTGGTCATTGATAATATTGTTTTATCTTTAATGTCATTGTAACATTGTTGATTTGCACCCATTGCTTCAAATTGCTAAAAAGTCTTATGAGTCCAACTCAAAGTGTTAGTAAAATAGGGCATTAACACTTTTTTTTTTTTTGTTGTTGAGGGAATTTACACATATAGTTGTTGGGGGCTTTATAGTTCCCATAAAAAATTAAAATAAAATATAGTTATTGGTGTAAGCACCAAGAACAGGTTTTCTCTATGGTGCAAACCCAACTAATGATGAATATTAGTTTCATTTTCCTCCATTTACAAGCTAATGGAATCAATCTCAGCACATTAACTACATTGATAATTAAAAAATGGATACACGACTCATATTTAAATTTATATTTAATTTAGAGCAACCAAAACAATTATATCATACTACATTTAAACTTTACTTGTATATGTGATGTAATGCTTAGTTATCTTCAGTTAGTTGAATATTCTCACCAAAAATTTAATCGAGTTTTGTACACTTGAAAGTCAAAGCTTCCCCTCGTGACTATTGCTTTTTCCAACCTTTGACATTCTCACACACTCTGTAAAATTTTTAAAAATGTCCTTGGATTTTCGGATATTAAAATCCGAAAAATTTAAACTGAGTTCAGATTTTATAATCCGAAATATGTTTATATATGATCAGCAATTAGAATCTCTTCCATTTCAGCAGTTTTGAATTTTACTATTAGAAACAACCAAAAGACAAAGTAAAAAAATAAAATAAAAACATGTCAAATAAAATCATAAAAATACCACAAAAAGTTATAAAAATCAAATAAAACTAATGCAATTTTTTTTGGATTTTTATGAGAATATGAAAAATGGAAAAAGAAAATGACAAATGAGTCTAAACGATGGAATTTTGGATTTTGAGGGGCGGAGTCCTGTAGGAAGTGATCCTTGTTTTTTTTTTCCTCTGATTTTATGGCAAAGTTTCGAAGCAATCCGATCAAATAACCCGAATATCGTTGTTGTTTTTTTGACAGGGAACAACTAACAATGACCTAAAACAGAAGGATGAGAGTTAGGAAGATTAATATTGTCCTTAAACTGGTTATCCATTTACAAACAAACACATAATTTGTGCCGATGCATTTTTTAATGTCCTATGCATTGTGATGATGGAGGTGCTTTTTAAAAACTATGAGAGATACTTTTGTAGAATTAATACTAACAAGGTCATAAAAATTAATTTGATGACGTTGAATATCCATCATTAATAATACTTGTGAGAAGATTATTCTAAATGATTTATTAGAAACAATTAGGGAGTGCCAAGATGGTGTTTGGTTTTTAAGGAGCAGCTATTTCTTTCCGGATTTTAAAGGACAGAAACACATGGAAGGAAAATACATTTTTGTTCCAACGATAGTTAACTACCGTTCGGTCTTTGCGGCTGTAGTTAACTACCGCCGAGCCAGCTGCAGTTAACTACAGTTTGCTTAGCTGCACTTAAGTGCAGATTCTGGCAAGCATCAACTGTGATTTTGCACGTTTCTGTCGAAAAATCAAAATAAACAGAGGCTTATTCAAAATGCTACGAAACTTTATAGATCCTCTATATGTATCTTTTATATAGGTGTTTGTAAAGTTTTGTATCATTCCCTCTAAGTCTCGATTTATTTTGATTTTTCGACAGAACCGCGAAAAATCACATTTTTTTCCAAGTGTGTGTCTAGAAAAGTGATCTAGGGTTGAATTTTTTCACAATTTTTTGTATCATTCCCTCTAAATATGAATTTTAACACGCCTAAAATTCAAAACACAAAAACATCAAAACGTCGACCTAGAAATCGAATTTTATTTTGTTCATTTTTTTCCAGACACCTCTAAAAAATACATATAGTGGATCTGAAAAGTTCCGTAGTATTCCAATTAAGCCTCGATTTATTTAGATTTTTTGATCAAAACGCGTAAAATCACAATTTTTCCCAAGTGCGTGTCCGGAAAAGTGACCTAGAGGTTGAATTTTTTCATTACTTTTTGGATGCATGTTTAGGACATAAAAAAAACATCTCCCATAAAAAAATTAGAATTTTCCAACAAGGGATGTATTAAATATGAATTTTTAATGAGCTAAAAACTCAAGAAACCAAAACATAAAACATCGACCTAGAAATCGAAATTTGAGCTGATTTTTCGCAGACACCTCTATAAAAATACATATAGAGGATCTCTAAAGTTTCATAGCATTTTGAATATGTCTCGATTTATTTTGATTTTTCGAGCCGAAACGCGCAAAAATCACAATTGATGCTCTGCCAGGAACTACACTTAAGTGTAGCTGAGCCAACTGCAGCTGACTCAGCATTAGTTAGCTACAGCCCGAAAGAACGAATGATCGTTAATTATCATTAGGGACAAAAATGTATTTTACATGTGTTTTTAGAAGAAAAAAACACATGTGAAAAAAGCAATTTTCAATTTCTAACACCCTAGCCTGTTTAGTTGCCTCTAAGTATAGTTATTTTTGAGCTTGATTCTCATGTCATTGTTATTTGTTAACCTAATTATTTGTTATAAAATGTATATTTTAGTTTTTTTTATACATTACGCCTTGATGAATTATGGGTAATTTACCTCTATCAAAGAAAAATCTCTTTTTCTTCATCTTAATTTTTACAACAAGTTGTCACTTTCATCTCAAGAACATCACAAAATTAAAAAACAATAGCATTAACAAGTTTTGAGGGAACAAAGAGAATTTCAAGTGGTGTGTAACAAGCTCATGTCCAAACATTCAATGAATATTTTAACATCATCTCAACACACATATCTATAAAAATTTTATATTGCGGGCTACCGTAAAGAAGATACATATCAATTTTTAAAAGCCTAACTGCCAACCATACCTTCACATATTTGTACGGGCTTAGAATCTCACCCATTTTTTTTTTGTGAATTTAGTATTTGTATGGGCTTAGAATCTCACCCATTTTGTTGTGAATTCAGTTCATTCATGTATCATTTAGTAAGAACATACTATAGAAATCGATCAATAAAATATGTTTGGTGCATTGGCGATTACTCTTCCTCATAAGCTTCTAGCGTCTCTATTACACGTCAAAATAAAAACCGATATGATAGAAGATAAATTTACATAACATAACGAAGATGAAAACTAAGATAAAGTGTTAAAGCAAACAAATGATTAAAATGAGATTTGAATATAGAAATCAAAATATGACAGAGAAATAAAAAA
>Ga0228711_1007072_pt1 | contig 16417 bp, 6 predicted proteins | sample MedpolnodulmetaG_2_FD_177996 | JGI IMG/M metagenome (GOLD analysis project Ga0228711, IMG submission 177996) | Root nodule microbial communities from Medicago polymorpha collected in Santa Monica, California, United States - brown nodules | ecosystem: Host-associated > Plants > Roots > Nodule...
ACGAAAAATTACATTGATTTGTAAAAAAAAAAAACTAAAACTGAAGGTATGCCGTATAAAGAAAAAAAAAACTAAAAAACTAAAGGTATGTCATATAAAGAAAAAAGCAACGAAGGACAAGTGATATTTTTTGTTTTGAAGTAGTGGATATTTATAAGCACAAGAGACATTTGTATTTATGATACAATTATATTAATAAATGGTAATGGGTAAAAATGGATTTTTGATAAAATAATAAGGGTAAAAATGTAATAAAAACTTATAAGCTATAAGCTATAAGCTATAAGCTCAAACTCTATTTGGAATAGCGTCTGAAAAATAGCTTATAAGCTCGTGAAATAAGCTATAAGCTCGTGGTGAAAAAACATTACCAAACATAGCTTTTTTGGTCAAACAAGCTTATAAGCTATTCACTATTCACTATAAGCTCATTTTTTGGTCTTACCAAACAGACACCTTATATATAGGGATGGAGGGAGTACTTGTTATTATAAGTGGTAATAATTTTTTTTGGCCAAATAACACTTTTGGTTCTTTTAGTTTGACAAAATTCTCAAGTTAGTCCTTTAAGTTTCAAAAGTTTCAAATAAGTCCTTTTAGTTGATAAATTATTTCACTGTTACCCCTGCTGTCAGTCTCTGTTTAACCGATGTTGATGTAGCCGTTAAGTTGTTGACTTGGATCAAAGTGATGTCTTTTAAAAGCTCCAGGATGTCAAAACGCAACGTTTAATAGTCACAAATGATGATTTATAGTGCTAGAAAGACAACTATTTACAACAACAAATCTCCTTCTAGCACTTTTAAACGACATTTATAGTTCTACATTGATCATTTGTGACCATTAAACGTAACGTTTTAACAACTTAGGGCTTTTAAAAGGCACCGTTTGATCCAAGTCAACAACTTAACGACTACATCAACATCAATTAATTATTAATTGATAGCAGGGGTAACGGTGAAATAGTTAATCAACTAAAATGACCTTTTTGAAACTTAAAGGACTAACTTAGGAATTCAAACTAAAATGATCTATTTGAAATTTTTAAAACTTAAAGAACTAACTTGAGTATTTTGTTAAATTAAAAGGACCAAACGTAGTATTTAGTCTTTTTTTTCAATATTTTTTAAATTAAAATGGTCAAGATTACAAAAACGCCTCCGAATTGTTGGGGGACGGCCCTGACTACATTGTAATGTAAATAAAAGAACAACAATCTAAATTATAGCAATATTTTCATGCGGTGGAAGTTTGTAAACACCAAAGGGGTTAACTCTACAAAAAACTTGGCACAACGATGAAGGGAACTATGGTTGTGAGCCAGGTGTAAGGTGTAATTGGACGCTAATGTTTTATGATGTTTATCTCTATATGGTCATTTGCTAGTGTTTGGTGAAGTTTGTCTCTCTATAGTCGGCAAGTAGATATTGATAACTTTTGTTCATGTACCTTCCGATTATAAGCAAAAATTAATATTTTATATTCATTTAATTAAGGCTAAATTTCATTTTTGATCCCTTAACTATTTAGATGGTATCGCTTTGGTCCCTTAATTAAAATTCGATTTATTTTGGTCCTTTCCGTTAGTTTTAATTAAAAAAATGTAAGGTTTTCTTCATCTTCTTCTCCTCTTTTTCATCTTCATCAACCTTCAACCACAAGAATCCCAGAAAAATTCCAGAAGAAAATGAAGAAAATCTAACGTTTTTGAATTAAAACTAACGGAAAGGACCAAATGTGTAACAAAGAGAAGTTAAGGGACCAAAATAAATCGAATTTTAATTAAGGGACCAAAGCGATACTACCTAAATAGTTAAGGGACCAAAAATGCAATTTAGACTTTATTTAATGATGTATATAGTCTTTATTATATACCACATACAACATTTAATGAATGAATTTTAAATGTTAATATTTGCTTATAATAGTGACCGTATGGTGTAGCTAGGTTAGAGGCAATAAGATCGTTGTTATCATATGATGTAAACCATGATATATCACTTTATACCAAACTAGCGAAAAGACGGGCACTCACGTGCCCGTCTTTCCGCTCTTTATATTGCGCTAACGTTGAAAATTTTGAAAGGTGTTTTTTTTATGAAATTTTGATTTTGATTAAAACTAAAAAAAATATAAATGTTTGTTGCTTTCAAGTTATAAAAAATCAAACTAACCTTTTTTTTTTTGACAAAAACAAAATGATATTCATTCATTCAAATCGAGAGATTACATCATTCAACACCGCTAAAAACGTAAAGGATGAATCTGCGAACAAACTCACAACATCCAAGTTAATAGCATATAACGGCATAATGCCTACAAAAATATATGATAAAATTAAAGTGACCGGAATATCCATGACCTTCGGATCTGCAATGTTGACGTCCAAATCTTTGATTGAATAATCGATCTTTCAATTTGAATCAAATGAACACCGCACGAAGAGGGGATATCAAACAACGCCGCACAAGACGACGAACAACAAACCACCACACTTAGATGATGAAATCACAAAGAAAAAAACCTAGATCTATGTGAAAATCACTTATTTAGATTCAAATAGAGAGAAAAAGATGAAGAGGGGTGATTTCAGGTCAAGAATTGACCCAAAACCACCCCTTCAATGAAGAAACTGTAAGAGAAAATCTAGAGAGAGAAAACTAGGGCCGGCTTGTTGGAGAGGGAGAACTAAATCAAACTAACCATGATTATCTATTTCAATGACACCGACAATAATAAAATATAACAAAAAATTATAATCTAAATTCTTTTTATAATGACACCAACAACAATTTTATTATAGAAAAAGTTGTTTAAGGGTATAATTGGAATGATGAAGAAGTATGTATAAATATACTCATCTAGTTTGTTACACTTGTTAAATGATAAAGAAAAAAAAACAAAAAAATATATATCCATATCGTGTTTGTTACATTTGTTTTAATATTTAAACTTATTCTTATTTATTTGTCACATTTGTTATTTGTATTGAAAATTGAGGGTATTTTTGGAAAAAAATCAGCCCAAAAGTGTTGAAAGGGGTAGTTTTCTTTATATATAGTGTAGATGAATGTTAAAAGTGAATTCTTGAATATTGTCATTTCTCAAGAAGTGTATGCCAAACAATCACATTGGTTTGAAGATTTAAAGCACCAACAATTTGCAGGGTCGTTCCTATGAATCCGAAGGCTCGACTCTGTAAGTAAAAAGAGGCCCGTAATAAAATAAAAACACCTTTTTTTTTAAAAGAGCAATGTTCTATTAAAATTAAAATAAAATCCGTAAACATAAGAAATACTCATCATTGTAACTAACACAAAAAATATTCATATTAGAATAAAATTTTACAAGTTCAGGCGAATACCTTTATCAACCTTTCAGTCACTAAAACCAGAAGAAGGAAAGTCTGGAACACGCGTATCAAAGAAATGAGAATAAATAATTTTTTTAGTAGAGGTAGTAGTATTGGGCTATTATATATTTTTTAAGCTTATATCTTAGGGAGGCCCAACTCCATTGAACTGTTTGCTCACCCCCAAGGGACGGGCCTGACAGTTTGTATACAAACTGAAAAAATCACTCTATGGTTTCAAACAATCTTCCAGAACATGGTATAACAGACCGGGTAAATTTCTTTTGGAAATTGGTTTTAAATGTAGATAAGTTTTTTTTTCTTAGGAAAAAAAATGTGGATAAGTTATTACCGGCCTCTTCAGGAAGGCTCTAAAGAATGAAATTTTAATTGTCCAAATATATGTTGATGATATAATTATCTTTGATTTTAGGATTGAAACATTGGGCAAAGAATTTTCTAAGATGACGTAGACGGAGTTTGAAATGAGTATGATAGAAGAATTAAAATTCTTCCTTAGTATTCTAATCAATCAATGCAAAGATGGAGTTTGTACACCAAAGAACTTTTGAAGAACTTCAACTTAGTGGATTGTAAACTTATGACCACACATATGCATCCAACTTGCAGTATGAGCAAAAATGATAAAAGTAAAAAGGTAGATCAAAAGGTATACATAGGTATGATATGTTCTCTTATCTACCTAAGTGCTTCTAGACTTGATATTTTATTCATTGTATGCTTGTGTGTTAGATTCCAATTAGATCGTAGAGAAACTCACTTAACTACTATTAAGAGAATCTTTATAAGAAATCCTAATATTACAAGCTAGTTAGATCATGTGATGTTGGAGCGCATGGGATAATGCCCGAGGTGCATGACACCTTCCTTCAACGTGATTTTGTCTTTTTCTTGGTTTTTATGAGTGTTTTTTTTCCTTTAAACTTGTTTTAGGACTTCGAACAAAATTTCTCCACTTCGAAATGTTTTCAAAAGTCTCTTGAATCTTCATTCCCTGACTTCCTAAATCTTCATGAGGTCCTTTGCTTTGCCGAAATGCATTATTTTGCAATGAATTACATAAAAAACAGCTATGAATAGCTTGATTTCGGAAAAACTAGAATTACATGACTCGAAATGAAAACATTACAAAATGTCCCTTAACCAAAGAAAATTGTTCTAATACCCTTCCAAAATGACTGAAAAAATATGCTGAAAATAACGTAAGATAATCTATCATCATTAACCCATATAATTTAGGCTTAATTGCATTTTTGGCCCCCTATGTTTCAAGAAGTTGCGATTTTGGCCCCCTAACTAATTAAAATACAAAACAGCCTCCTATGTATTGGATCTTTGGCCCCCTAGACCAATTTTGACTCGATCAACGCTGACATGACACTTCAAAGCAATGCACACGTGGCGGATTTGAAGTGCCACGTCAGCGTTGACCGAGTCAAAATTGGTATAGGGGGCCAAAACTGCCAAAGATCCAATACATAGGGGGCTATTTTGTATTTTAATTAGTTAGGGGGCCAAAATTGCAACTTCTTGAAACATAGGGGGCCAAAAGTGCAATTAAGCCTATAATTTACAAAGTAGAGCGCATATAGAGTATGGTGAACAACTTGGCATGACTTGGTTTGTGATGCCACAAACCGACACAGATAAGGGTAAGAACTCCTTGTCTAATTCTTGTCAAACTTTGAATTTTTTTGAAAAACTCAGAAGTCGTTTGATTTTCTCGGTAATTCTAAAACGAAGATGCCCGTTTATGCCTTTTACTAATGAAAGAAGTAAATATATGAATTATTTTTATCAATGTTCTACAATTTTATAAATATATTTGTCAATTCAATAAATTCATGAATAATTATTCTCTCCTTTGAAAATAATTAAGAGTTACTCTAAAATTCTTGTCTTGTCGATTGACAATCCTTGTTGATACAGTGTTGAGATAATCTTCATTTCTTAAAAAAAAGACATGATTTTCTCCATTACTATTGTTTATTTGTTATAAATATAAAATTAATATCACCCAGTTTAAAGTTTTTTTTTTGAGAGAATCACTCAGTTTAAAGTTGTATGCATTTATATTATGTATAGACTCCCAAAATATAGTAACCAGCCTATCTACTTTTTTAAGAACTTTTGACATAAAAATGTGTTAGTTTAGACCGTTTTAACAATTGTTAGATTCATACTAAATCATCTAGTACAAAACACATTATATGATACAAAATACATCATAACTATGTTGCACTCCTGTCTCACCATCGACACTTTGAAGCAATAAAAAGAGATTACAATTATGGAATGCCCAATGGAATAACAGTGGGATACATCTAACTTGTTAAAAAACCTAAAAAATTAGATAAAAACAGGTGATGTAAAAAAAAGATTAGAACAGCATACAAATCGAAATGAAAAAAAGAAACATTGACCAGAAAAATAATTATTAGCATTTATTTATTAAAATATATTATTATAATTATGCAGTGACATTGTTTTGTTAGGAATTATGCAATGACGTTGTTGTTAGCGATATCTTGAATATGCGACGAATACATGTATAACATGCTTAATTATTACTCTTAATTTATTAAAATTATTTTCTTAGGGGTACACGCTTATTTTTAAACTTAATTATTAGTCTATAGGTTTAATTTATATTTACAATAACCATTAAGGCACCATAGATTATAACGTTCTAAACGACAATCTTTGTCACTAGTGCAAGGCGTCGCAGCTGTATTGTCAAGTAAGAAAAAACAATGTTATTCAAAGGTGATGTAATATTGTGTATAAATAAATAATATAATTTAAAATATTGTGAAAATGGCATACCTGTACTTGCTTGATTCAGAAATGAAGAAAGAAAAATGATCAAAATATAAACAAACATCAAAATTTGAGCCATATTGTTATTCTTTGAATTGAATGTAATCACTACTAAAAAAACAAAAATTAATGAGGGATATTTAGTGAGGGAAAACGTGAAATCTCTCTCTAATTCCGTCACTAAATTTTGCGACCAAAGAATTTGTGAGGAATTTCATTTTTTCCGTCACTAATTTCCCTCGCTAATTTTACTTTTTCTAGTAGTGAATAAACAAAACCACTTTAATAGCTTTATAAGTAAAAGTTTCTTTGTTTACATTAATTAAATAAATAGTATTTAGAACTTTGGAGTTGCAAGAGGTCATTTATAAAATTATAATAATGTTAAATATAAAGAATTATATATTTATAATTAATTGACCACTTAACTTTTGTAAAGAGTTCATGTACTAATCTTGATCATCATAAAAAATCATTATATTTTTAATCTCATTAAACTACATTGTATTTTTAATTTATGTTTTAGACTTTCAAAATATATAAGGGCTAAACTCCAAAAGAGAAACAAATTTAGTTAATGATTTTAAAAAAACTAAACCATTGACCACCCGTGCTCTACACGGATCTACTTACTTAAGAGGCACCACTTCATATGTCCATAATACTTGTCAAGAAAAACGAATTATACTAAAATAAAATATAGTAACCATATAATTCGTATAATTAAAATGGATCCACACACTTAAAAAAAAAGGATCCACACTAATCACATCAAGATAACATTCATATTTTTGGAAAATAGTAAAGACAACATTATTTATGATAAATTATGAAATACTTCTTTGTAGACCACATTTGACGTCATATTAGTATCTTCACCGGCTTCATCATTTATCAATATCTTCAACTCTTCCCTTGAAGTGACCCTTGATACTGCAATGTATAACTAACCGTGTGAGATTACAAACGTTTGAAGGTATCTCCCAACATGTTTTTTGTGATTGAATTTGATTCTTATTAATGATCATTGCAAAGGAAACTAACAAAGGAAATTGTCTTCGCTTAAACATGAAAGAGATTTTTTTACGTCAAAATGTATTAAAGATAACATGGGTATAAAAACCTTCTCTCCGATGTTACTTCCAGATATCACATTTTCCTCTAACACAAATTTTCCCATCTTTATTATAATCAATCTTGTCCCATTGCATAATCCTAATTGTGTATCTATATTCCTTAATAGCATCACGGTCACTCCTATATGGACAATCGTAAAAGTAAGATTTAGCGGATTACCATCAATGGTCTTTGAATATGGAGAATCGTAACTCATATATGTTTTTTCTTCTCTTTGAAAGTAAGATTTAGCATTGATGTTTTCCAACAATCTTCGACTTTAAATTGAGAAAACTATGTAACGGAAATGCACTTCAATGACATTAAAATACATATATTCTGTAAAGGAGCATCAATGCAAATAAATGACATTGAAATGCATACAATTTGGGAAATGAAAGCTCATAATTGACATTAAAAGACATTAAAATGTACTACGAATAGACATAAATGACATTAAAATTGAAATATTTTCAATAAAGATGCTCATAAACGACTTTAAGTTGAAAAATATCCATTATAGAAATGCGCTTCAATGACATTGAAATACATATATTCTGTAAGCGATCATCAATTAGAATAAATGACATTTAATGACATACAATCTGAGATAGGAAAGCTCATTATTGACATTAAAAGACATAAACATGTAAGACGAAAAAAACGACTTTAAATTGAAAAAACTTTGTAAAAGAATTGCGCTTCAATAACTTAAAATGCAATTGTTTTGTAAGGGAGCATCAATGCACATAAATAACATTGAAAGACATACAATCCGGGATAGCAAACCACACAATTGACATTAAAAGACATAAACATGTAAGACGAATAGACATAAATGATATTAAAATTGAGAGATCTTCAATCAAGATGCTAATAAAAAACTTGAAAATGAAAAAAACTCTGTAACATAAATGCATTTCAATGCATTAAAACACAAATATTCTGCAAGGGAGCATCAATGCACATAAATGACATTGAAAGACATACAATATGGGATAGTAACGAGCATAATTAACATTAAAAGGCATAAACATGTAAGACGGATAGACATAGATGACATTAAAATTAAGAGATCTTCAATCAAGATGCTCATAAATGACACTAAATTGAAAAAACCATGTAACGGAAATGCGCTACTTAGTTAGTTTCTATTGTAAAAATGCTTAAATGTCATTACATTGCATACTTTCAAAATTGGAAAGACAATTAAATGACATTAAAAGCCATAACTTAAATAAAAAAAACACAAAAATTACGTTTAATTAAAATGTGGAGATTCTGTAATGGAAAGACGCACAAATAACATCTAATAACAGAACTTTGCAACGAAAATGCATGTAAACGATATTAAAAGGTACGATATTTACAATGGAAAATCACATTATTGAAATTAAAATATAAAAATTTTTGTAACTGGGAGACGTTTAAATGACATTATGAATAATGAAATTATGAGTCAATATGACATTAAAATGAAAAAACTCACATTAATGTCAAGTACATCCTGATGATGATGATGACCAGAAACTAACATAACTCTTAACAAAAACAAAAACTGATAAATCAGAACAACGAACAGAATCATAACCTAAAAAAACATAAGTATGTTTGACACTAACCATGACTACAGCACCAACCATGACTTATGCGCCTTCATGAATTCTCCTTGCATCAATCATATGCTTCCATTGTCCTCCAATTTTGAAGTGCTTATATGGAAGTGATGCAAAAATTCAAATACAATCTCATTTTTTGCCGAAATCATCAACCATAACCAACAAAGTAGTCTATTTGTTCATTGTCAACTTGAAAAACCCAAGATACTCAAGCACCTACCCAAAAAAATTGATTTTAGTAAAAATTAAACTTATTGAACATATGTTCAATTTTCACTGATACATCTATTTAAAATAAAAAACACCAAAAATCCAAAATAAAGACCTATGGAGACAACTTTTTCTCGTTGGAAAATTGAAAGTTAACATGAACATGTTGATATGGCGGTGGAATACCATTAGGCACATAGCCATCATCATAAGCTCTTTCAACAACAAATCTCATAGGAGGATCAAATTTAGGATATTTAATCGTTCGACCAACCCTATCCTTAAGATTAATTTTAAATTGACCCAAACCCAAAAAATTCTTCGTGACCCAAGCACCTAAACGAATAACATAAAAATCAAGAAGAGCTTATCATCCTTTTGTTAAAAAAACACTATCATTGAACATCTTCACCGGCACCTCAAATTCATTGTTGTTTGGATCAACCAATGTTGCATAGCGACCAATTTGATCACCAAAATCTCCAACAAACATATTTGGTAGCATTACAACACCCTAAAGAGAAACAATTTTTTTTTTGTTGTCAAAAACGATTTTGAAAACAGATATACAAATATGTGCATCAACGTGTACATAAAAATATATATACAAAGCATATACTCTCACAAGATGTGCATCAATCTCTACGTAGTATGTTCTATATTTGATCTTTAGTTTGTTTACCACCTTGTCAAACTCAGTTACTGGATGTGGATCCAGAAACGCTAATACATAAAAAAACAGATAAGGCTACACGTTAGCGATATCAAAAGGAATTAAAATACGAAAAAATAAAAATAAAATAAAAATATGAAACAAACGAATACCGATCAAACAATGATACAAAAAAAATGTCTCCATATTACGATCAACTATTACATAAAAGAGAGATGAACAACAAATGAGTATGAATTAAGAAAAGAGAGACACCAAAAGCGCAAATATGAATTTATAGAGGAAGGGGCAAAAATGTTATTCATATCTGTGAGAGGGAAAACATAAGTTTGGAATTTGAATTTCGTATTGGATTGAATATTTTGTCATATAAGGGTGTTAAATTTCATTTATGTCAAAACTATTTATGGCACGTTGTTAAATGTCATTTAATAGAAAGTAAATGTGAAGGACATTATCATCCTAATTGAAAGCTATGAGGGGTAATTGCGAGTTTGCTAGTGGGTTGAAGGGAAAAATTCTAAAATTGAAAGTTTGTAGGAACTTTTTCTTAGTGTTTGTGCACTTTATCATTTGAAAGAGTTTTCAAACTTGTAAAATTTTGTGATGTCATTTAAGTTCTTGAAATGCTCATGTCCTTAAATATGAGAGAATTATAGAGCCATTGTTTGAAGTGGTGTTAGCACACTAATCTACCTTGAGAAGCTTGATTAGTTTTGAAAGCTTTCCCTATAATGAATGATTATGTTGAATAGTACTAGAATCATTTGCTTCTTTTGGAATAATGTATTGCATTCTCTTTTTGCCTTTGAAAAGTTTGTTTGTTTTTGCACGTGGTCAGAAGAAGATAAAAAGTACAATCAGAGTAGTAAAGCGACATTCCTTCAAAAGAAGACAAAACTAGTTAGAGTCTCTCAGAGTGTTGATTGGTAACCTGTCCATAAGAATGTGCTTCCATATGAGTTTGTTTCCATCAAAGACTTCAAGGCTTGATGCATCTTTTGATCAGAGCTTTGACCTTTTGTCAAACTTTACATTTTTCATAATTGAAAGAAAAAGCACCACCGGAAATTGTCAATTCATTGTAAAAATCTGATCTTCTGGGCTAGTAAAAGACAATCCACGACTTCTATGGATGGAACATTAGTTAGAAGACTACCAAATTAGTGAAACCCGCATCAGGAAGGTTAGTTTGGGATATAAAACTCATTGATACCGATCATCAATTGTCTACTATATGTTCAAAACCCTCAACAAGAGATAAATTCAACTTTATTGAGAAAAAACTGAACAAGCATTTTATTCAAGAATGATGCTTGCATATGCGTATTGGTTTAGAATTTGAAGTCCAGTCAGAATAAGCAAAATTCATAACCTATAATGAAAATCATCCTCTGATATAGATTATTATCTGATAGTTGGTTCTTTTGATTGAAGAACTTCTGATTTTGACATAATGTGATTTTTATTTACTCTAATAAACAGTGGCAGAGCCACATTGTTCTCAAGAGATGCAACTGCAACACCTCAATTTTAAAATTTGCACCTAATTTTATAGCTTTTTTCTATCCTAAACCCCATCAAATTGCAGTGTTGCACCCTTTATTCCAATTATCCCAAGTCACTTCTCCGACCGTAATAAGGAAAAGTATGCATGCAAATTGTAGTTTAAGCACATAATAATACTTTGGCTTAATTGCAGTTTTGGTCCCCCTGCTTTCATCAATTTGTAAATTTGGTCCCGTATTTTAGTTTTGATTCCTCCATCATATTTTTTAACTAAAAAGAGGTGATGTGATAGGTTTTAAATGTTTTGGAATATGATATGAAGATGAGAAAATATCAACATCGATAAAATCGTAAGAAAATTACGTTAAAAACTTCATTTAAAACATGTTATATCATTATCTTTTAGTCAAAATATTATATAGAGGGACCAAAACTGACGAATTTTAAAATAGGGGCACCAAATTTGCAAAATGGTGAAAACAGGGGGACCAAATCTGCAATTAAGCCTGATACTTTTATATTCCTCTAAAAAGAATGCTTTTATATTATTAGAATCACAATTAGGTTGGAATCAAAGTTTAAAACTCAAAAATATTTTCAGGCAGAAATTGAACATGGTTGAAATAAGACATAATTCTAAAATCTTGCCACTAAGCAAAAGACTCAAACTTTAAATTTCTTCGTTCAAAAGCATATATATAGGACTTAAATTCAAATATTGTATCTTTTTTTAGGGAATTCAAATATTGTATTTGAAAAATGTAAATGATAAAAAAAATTACAATTGAAAAATTGTAAGATATGTAATTTATGTTAAAATTGATAATTATAATCCCTTTGTTTTTAAATATAAGACGTTATCTTTAATTTTGACCTCTTTTCTTTGCAAATATAATATACATTCTATTTCTTTGTACTTTTTTTTTTCCTTCTATACATGAATACTAGACATTATACTAAGATCATTATTTATGTATCTATATATTATTCTATCAAATTTTAAGTGGTAAATATTATAATTTATTTTTCTAACTAAAACCCAAAGAGGATCAAACCAATTCCATTTTCACATTTCATTCTACCCAATATAGTCAAGTTCAAGTTTATATATAGGATCGATAGGTTGTGAATGATCGTAAACATAAGGGTCATATCATGATTCGTAAGTAGGATCAGTAGGTAGCTGATAGAATTGAGTTTTTTTTTTGTTGAGAAAATAGAGAGAAAACAGAGGAAACAAGAAAAAAAACATAGACATTAGAGGAAAAACAGAGGAAACATAGTTTAGCAAAACGAACATGAGTAAAGTTGAAATACGATTAAGGTGTAATGGGACGTAAGATCGTAAGATCCTATTAATAAACACTCGAACCTGCCTACAATAATTTTACCTATATCTTCTCTCTAACGCAAATCCTCTCAACCAAAACATCTCTTAAAATTTTTATCTATCAAAAGTTTGAACCCCCTGACCCAGGATTCTGACAACGCCATTGCTAATAAAAGATATGTGGATGATGTCTCCGAAAACGCTATGAGTATATTAAGATGGAAATGCTTAGTGCAATTATATGTTGAAGCAAAATCTCTTTTAATGTTTTAAGGATTACAAACATATTTTAAAATAATCCATCTTGTTATTTACTAATGATTTTTGTGAGAAATTGTTTCATAAGAATGATATCAAGATTGATCTTGGCACACATGAGACTCCATGGTCATTCACGCACAAAAGAACAAGTTTGTACTTTTTATCAAAGGCAATAAATCACGAGGATCAAGAATTTAATATTGTCTCGCTAAAATAAGGAGAGATCCCATGAATTATAAATGGACAAAACAAGTGGGCCTTAAATATGTGTTTTGACCCATTAAAGGAAAAAGATCCATTTCATAAAGTATCTAAGTGACATAAGCAAAAGGACATGGCATGATCTCATCCAAAGTCACTTCATGCTAGCTGGTTTCACGCAAGGCAACAAACAGCTTGCATAAACGTGTGTTTTATCTATTCACTTTTGCTGATTATTCTCAAGATCAATCTCCAGGTTCAAAAGTATCATGTTCTCCTTTCAAGCAAGTTTTGGAGCGCAAATGGACTTTTGAAATAAAGCAAGGCAGATGGCTTTCTTAAGTGGGCGGCAAGCATCTCAAAGTCTATAAATAGAGCAAGGCTTACAAGTCTAAAATTAAGAACTTACACAACGAAGCAATTATCTCTCAAAGTGCAAATATCATTTACTTACAAAGTTCTTCACAAACAAACAAGCTCTTGCTCTCTCATTATATCTTGGATCATTATCCTTTGAGTTTTTTTTGTAATCATAGTCTCAAACAAGTGTTGAGCATAGCGTGATCCACAAAAACCTTTACCATACAAAGTGTGTTGTAAATTCTCAAGTCTATTTGTCATACAAGGTTTGGGAAAGAAGTAGAAACCTGCCGAGGTTCATAATACAAGGTGTAACAGACTGATATGATGTGATCAAGAATTTATAGTGCTAGTCAGAAGTTTCTGTTAGCAGGATACTATAATGGACAATCTCACACGAAGTGTGGGAACTGGAAGTAGCCGGATATGGTGAACTAGGATAACTCTCCTGCGTTAATTTCTCTTCCCTTCTCTTGTCATTTAAGTTAATCACTCTCGAGAATAATCTGGTCCTTATTATTTAAATTAATTCAGAGTACTCTGGTCCTAATCCAATTTTTAATATTATCTTGCAATTAATTTTAATCATTCTCCAGAACAATCTGGTCCTAATCAATAAGTAAATTAATCCAGAGTTCTCTGGTCCCATAATTGAATCAGTAATATTATTATTATTCTGCTTATCAATATAATCATTCTCCAGAGTGTTATGGTCACTATTTAAATTATTAAAGATGATATAAATCCTCTTATATTTAAAGATATAATATATTTAACCTTTACCAAGAATCATATTCTTGAGTACATCAACTTATTTAAAGTTTCAGGATTAAAATTAAAAAAGGTCACAATTCAAACTCCCCTATCTTGCGACGTTTATTGCTACTTCATTATACACTGTCCAAGTTATAGTATATAAATATATCAATGCCACAGGGAGTCCCATCTAGATCTCAGCGCATGAAGCCTCCTCTAAGATCTAGTTAACGTTCAAGCAGTCTCTCATGATCCCTACACCTCACGATTCTTAGGGAAAAATTCATATCAAATAAACATGTTCCATTCCCATATCGTGATGGGATCAGGGAACTATACCATTAAAAGTAAAAGTGATTAACTCTCACTTTTAAAGATTTTAAGTTGAATCAGTTTGTTTAAAAGAAGCACGGAGCTATAACTTTATATATCAAAAATAAAGGGAATCATAACTTCACTATGTCTAAACCACAAGAAGGGGTTTATTTCTCACAGTGAGCTTAACCTCAAAGATGAAGACGAAGATAAACATAAATAAAAACATAAAAAATTAAATTGATAGATTAAATAGAATTAGTATAAAATTACAATATTGAAAGAAAGTAGTGAACCAAACTTAATATACCACAATTTTTTAAAAGCAATCTAAATAATCTCACCAACTAAAAACCTTAGCACACACTCCAAATGAACCAAGCTTATATCAGCACAATTATTCTCTTCTCTAGATCTATGATCTAAAAATATGAGAAACTCTGATATTCATTTAGCTAGTTAAAACAATACAATTTTCTCGTATATTTTGAAGCTTCCAAGGCATCAATTTAATTGACGGAAACGCGTGGATCACCAAAGTAGTATCACTTTCAAGCAATAAATTACGTCAGTTATTTTCAAATGCAATTTTTATGGCATATTACACTAAAAATCTCAGCCTCAAAAGAGGATTGAATACCAGGTAGTACATCTCAAAAAATACCTCCGGAAGATGCAACAACAGGAGAACCTCCCAATGAACCATCAATAAAACAAGGAGGAGGGGGCTGCCAATTAACTTCTCTTGCCTAGACTCACTTTTATAGATGGACATCTTCTCTTCATCACAATCGTTCACTTCAAGAGACTCACTTTTTTCTATTAACAAATCAAAATAAACACATATTTTTTAAAATAAAAATAAAAAATGATTTCGCAAAGTAAACTCAAAGTATTGTCCTGTGTAGGGAAATAATAGTTTATGACCGATGATGAGACTTCTTATTGAAATTAGTTCTTATTCAAGTATTAACTCAACCTATGCTACAAAATATGCTAAAAATAGCGCCTCGTTAATAGCGCTTTTAACACTAAAGCGCTATATATAAAAATACGGAGTTCTTAGATAGCACTTCTTATAAAAAGCGCTATCTTTAATACTAACTCTATATAGCGCTTATTATAGGAAGCGCTATTTATGGCTCATCCTTAAATAGCGCTTTAAAAGCGCTAGCGTACGTTTGAGAAAGATAGCGTTTATATTTGAAAAAAAGCACTATTTATTAATTTATTTATTCCAACCTAGTGGTAAAGTTACGTTGTCTTTAGCTCCAAGTCACCTGTTTGAACCTTGTAGTGCTCTCTTTTTGTTTTTTTATTTTATATTTTAAAAAACGCTATAATTAACTAAAAGAGCTATTTTCCTTAAAATAATATAAAAACTAACGTAGCTATTTTGTTTTTTTTTTGTTACAACGTAGCTATTTTGTTTTATCCTCCCAAAAAATAGAGAAATTCAACTAAAATCTTTTTTTTAATTACTTCCTCAAAAAATTTCTAAGATCGTGATTCATTCTATAACTTCCTCTCTGCTTCACCTCAGTCATCACTCACTCTCACCATCCATTCGATCCAGAACCACCATCAATTGTCTCTCCCCTTCGATTCATTCATCACCTACAACCTATGGTACGACCACCACCTCTCACAGCTGCGATCTCTCTCCTACCTATCGACCACCACCTCTCACCGATTTGCCGTCAATCGGTTTACGTCTTTTTTCATTCCAGGTACCATCTTCATTCTCTCCTTACCTTTCCTTTGTCAATTCAATTTCACTCAATTAATCTTCAATTCTTCATATTTGATGTTTTAGGGTTTAATCTTAAATTAAGACTGAAGTGTTAGTATTTAGGATAATTTAACAATGGAAA
>Ga0228711_1007074_pt1 | contig 16414 bp, 10 predicted proteins | sample MedpolnodulmetaG_2_FD_177996 | JGI IMG/M metagenome (GOLD analysis project Ga0228711, IMG submission 177996) | Root nodule microbial communities from Medicago polymorpha collected in Santa Monica, California, United States - brown nodules | ecosystem: Host-associated > Plants > Roots > Nodule...
ATCTAGCTACACATAAACCCTTCATCAATAATGAATCTCTTATAAAGGAAGAGAAGGAAAATTTAGGCAAAATAAAAGAACTCAAGTTTACCTTAGATAAATCCAAGGTTTCTGTTTCTGAGGCGTCGTCATTGTTTTGGTCCAACTCAGTTATTTGAGGTTGAGATTTGAGATTTCTGAGAACAACGAAGCCAGCAAGACTAGCAGACAAGAATATGAGAATGAGTCTTAGAGGGCACATCTTGAGCTCTGTCTCGGTCTATCAGAAGAATCAGTGTGATTGTGACTATGTATGTACTGAATAAATGGAATGTGAAGTGTTGCAATGTTTGGTTTTGATTATGTGTGAACCTGGGAGTAGGAGTGGACCTGGATAATGCAAAAAACAAAGTGGTTGGTGGCTGGTGCTCAACAACTTTTGTCATTTTCATTTTGTTAGTAACTTAGTATAAGTTGATGCCTTCATGATTTTCACAAAGGTTTTCATTTGTAAATAAAAATGGACATGTTCTTTAAATTTATGCTTTCAAGACTTCATATGGTTTTCCTATATGGTGTGATCTCAGTGCCTTCGACTGGAGTACTTTAACTTTTTAGGCATGTGATTAGGCTTTTTAACTATTGATTTATGCATATAAACATTGATCATCTGAGTGTGTAATTCTTAAAGATACATTTTATGATGGATCGATGCTTAAAAATCATTTGAAACTTCAACAGAACTGACTTCATTCTGACTTCATTCTTCAGACATAAAAGTTTATCATTTTAAAATTAACTTTATCAGTGCATTATGTCACCCAATTGATTCGCCTATGATCTTAACCTATAGGATGTTGTTTCTTTGATTTATTTTGTGTGATGTAAATATTGGTGTTAATCCCTTTTTGGTAACTCTGACAATGACGCTCACTTTTATAAAGTATTGTGCCAATACCTTCACCAGCAGGTGCTCAAGAGTGACAAATTGATAGTTGGAGATTATCCTAATTCATATAACCATGACGTTCTTTTTATTTTATTTTATCAGATTTGCTACTTTGTTAATTGAATATTAAATTTCATTCCATTGTAGGTTGTTTGGCCTTGACAGTTGCATGTAGTGATAATGCATGCGAGATTTTTAAAGAATCTGTTACCCCTTTGGATGAATCTCTTGCTGGAAATAAAAATGTTTCAGTGAGTTGTCTTGTATTTTGTTTTTTTACCTCTTCTTCTTTTATGATTTTTGATGGTATATACTTTCTGATTAATGTCATTTTTGTGTATAGTTGCTGGACTGCTTGGCTATAGTCACTTTTGCTGGAGGGAATGATCAAGAAGAAACAGAGTGATCAATGGACAAAATGTGGCGAGTGATCCATCCCAAATTAGGTTCCAATGTATGCATCTGTTAAAATGTTATAGTTGCTAAAATGTTCCAATGGATCTGTTAAAATGTTCTTAATGAGGTATGTTTCTTTCAAATATTGATGCACCTCTATGGTTTTGTTTTTTGAGGGAAGTAGTATTCATGGATTTCTATACATGCAGGGTGTGGATGCTAATTACAAATATAAGAAGGGACTGTCTTTATTGCATTTGGTATCTCTCTCTCACTCTTCGGCAAGTTTGTGCTTGGGCTGATATAATTTTCTTAATCATATAGTGGATAGACACTAATTTTAATACTCTGTAGGCGGAAGTTTTCAATCAAACCGATATAGTTTTCATTCTCATGGATTCGGGGGCAAATCTAGAGCATAAAAATGCACAAGGTAATAAATACTTTTCCTTCCTTAAATTCAGCAAATGGCAGTTTCAGCCCGGATCCTCTACAATGATCTTAAATATATATCTTAATAATAATTGGCAGCAAATATTGTTGAGTGAATGCAAACACTAATTCCCTGCTTCTTATTCAGGAGAAACACCTTTAGATTGTGCTCCAGCTACATTGCAATACAAAATGAAAATGAAAATGATAATGAAGATGCAAGAAATGCGGCGCCCCAAAGAATCAACGTAAAAATCTTTTTCTGGAGGCTGGTGGAGAACGTTCTCTGCCAAGAAAGATGTTTATGTGAAAGCTGGTGGAAAAGGTTCTGCCAAGAAATATCTTAGCAGTGAGAGATCATCGGGAGGGAGATCACGATCGAATTTGCCCGAATATTATGATAATTAGTTTATTTTGTTAGTTTTCTGGATAATACGAATATTATTGAAATATTTATAACTTTGTACGAAAACTATTTATGGATTGTACAGATATTATCATGATATGTGTAGTTTAATTATTTTTGTCTTATTAAATTCAAATTTTATTTCTTTAATTTATTTGTGTTTAATTAATTTTATTTCTTTAATTTATTTGTGGTTAATTAATTTTATTTCTTTAATTGAACTTAAAAAGTGGAAAGTGCATTACTGACAGAATTTTCCCTTAGTAATGTAGTTCTCCATAAATATTATTGGCGGAATTTTCCCTCAGTAATGGGGAGTTAGTTTTGACAAAGCATTACTGAGGGAATAATCCCTCAGTAATTACCGACGGACTGTTTCCGTCAGTAATTACTGACGGATTATTCCCTCAGTAATGCTTTGTCAAAACTACCTCTCCATTACTGAGGGAAAATTCTGCCAGTAACATTACTGACGCCAGTATTACTGAGGGACACCAATCCCTCAGTAATATACATTACTGATGGATTTTTTGCATTATTGAGGGTTTAATTCCGCCAGTAAAAGCCAAAATTCTTGTAGTGATATATTGCTAAGTCAGGAGATTGTACAAGCATCAAGGGAAAGCAATGACATCCCAACTAGGTTGGCACCCCGCAGAACCCCCATCCTATGACATCAATATCAGAGAAAAATTTTATTAAAAAAAAAAGGGGAAAAAGAGTACAAGAGGGGGGACTAGGCCAAAACACAAAAAATAAACAAAGAACAAACAGAAAAAACATAAAACTGAAAAATAGAAAACAACTGACTATGGGAAGCTAGAGCGAGGAATCCTACTCAGGTCCAAGAAGAAATCAGTCTGAAGAGTCTGAGGCAACACCGAGAACCAAACTGTGTCCTATATCGAGTGTCCCATATTAGCAAGCAAATCAACACAACAGTTACCTTCCTTGAAGATGTGAGAAGTAATAATTTGAATCCCTTGGTTACAAGCATTGTGACATCGATTACGGATCATGACCGGGATCAAGGATCGGTTTTTAAAGACCATCAAAGCACTCGCCGAGTCGCTCTCTAACCAGACATGTCTCCAACCGTGTTGAGCAGCATACTCCAATGCAAGGAGAGAAGCATGAACTTCAGCATTGAAAACTGTAGATAATCTGATGTTACAAGCAAAGGCACCCAGAAGTGTACCAAGGTGATCACGGAACAATCCACCACAAGCGGCATGGGTACCAATCACTGAGCCATCTGTGTTCACCTTTATCCAAGGAGCCGAGGGGGCTTTCCAACTAACAAACAAAATATCTCTAAAACGACGATTGTGCAGAGAGACCGAGAAAGCATCAAGAAGCTTTGCATCAGAAGCAATACATTTGCCACCATAAATATTTCCACTCAAACTAATATCAGCATGAATACACACCTGTACCGAACGCAAAGAAGGCGTGAGCATAGTGAACCTCAAAGAATTTCGAGACAGCCAGATATGATGAAGAGTGTGAACCACCGCAGCCAAATAAATATCACGAGCTTGGGAGGAGCAATTCGGTGGAATAGAGTTAAGAAGGGACTGAAATAAAGCGAGTTGAAACATGATATTCAAAGTACCACCCCAACCAAATCTAAAGGTCCTTTGCGAATGAACATTGCAGAAACAAATTGTCTGAAGATTCATCCGTGCACAAACAGAAATTACAGATAGAAACAATGATACAACGACGTCGACGAAGATTTTTGTCGGTGGGCATTTTCCCATGCATAATGTGCCATAATATAAAAGAGTGGGAAGGAGGGATGCAAGTCTTCCAAATCAAAGCAGCACAAGGTAAAACAACATCAATCGGCCTCAAAAGAGCAAAATCTTGTTTCGAAGATAACTTACCATCTGAAGAGTCGCACCAAACAAGAGAGTTGGATAAAGGAGTAGTCGGCAAAACCATTGAATGAATACGTTCTGCCACGCCTGGAGCAGCCATCACCTCCGAAGGTAAATTCCAGCCCCCATCAACAATAAAATCCGTCACCGAAGAGATTAGATGCTTGTGAACAGATGGCGAAATGTGCAACAATTCTACCAATCCATTACCAAGCCAATTATTAGTCCATAACTTAATGTTTTCACCCGTACCCACAATCCAAATCGAATTAGACGTAATTGTACCCATGTGCTCTTTAATTCCACACCACACCGAAGATTGAAAATAGTGCTGAAGCGGTGTTCCATTTTTTATAAAATGCTTTCTTAACAGCCCCGCCCATTGCGAATCCCCCGATGAAAAAAGCCAAGGAAGCTGTAAGATCAAGGATTCATTAATGAGACGTGTCGGCTCAATATCAAGACCACCCGCTGCCCAAGATCGATACATAATCTTCCAAGAAACAGTGCACACCTTGCGAGTACCAATATCACCACTCCAAATGAAATTTTTAATCCAAGAATCAAGCTGATGAAGAAGACGTCTAGGCCACATGTATATATGAAAAGAATAAACTAGCATACCATGAATAATGGACTTAACAAGCTGCACTTTGCCCATGATCGAGAGCATTGTACCATTCCAAGTAGCGAGTTTCACCTTGATTCTGTCGACAATTGACGGAAAATAAACACCTTTTTGGCTTGCCTTTGAAAATGGGGCAGCCAAGATAAGTAAATGGAATGGTGCCAGCACTAAAACCAAGCATTCCCGCAATCATCTGAGAACAAGAAGTCGTCATATCCCCCGAGTAAAAACGACTCTTGCTATTGTTAATAATCTGCACGGACACCGCATAATATTCATTAAAAAAATTCAGCCGACATCTAATATTTTGTTTAGTACCTACAAAAAATATTAAAACATCATCCGCATGCAAAATGTGTGTAGGAAGAGAAAAACCACGACAATAAAACATAGGCACAATCTTGCCCGCATAGCAAGCCATGGAAATCGCCCTGCAAAGAACCTCCTCAGCAATACAGAAGAGTAGCGAAGTTAAGGGATCCTCCTGACGGACTCCATGAGAACAAGAGAAAAACCCCTCCGCCTCACCATTCATCAATATAGAAAGCCTAGATGAATGCAAGATAGCAAGAATCCAGTCAGTAAACAGAGTAGAAAAACCAAACTTTTGGAGCACCGCAACCATAAAATTCCAATCCAACATGTCGAAGGCTTTTTTAATATCCACTTTAAATGTCACATTACCACCATATTGCCTTTTATCAATCATATTTACGGCCTCAGATGCAAGAATAATACACTAAGAAATATTCCTATCACAGATAAATCCTCGTTGCTCCAGAGAAATGATGCGCATAGTAATAATAGTGAGTCTGTCAGCCAAGATCTTAGCAACAATTTTAAATTGAAAATTCGCAAGAGCTATTGGACAGAACTCCCCCATAACCTACGCCCCTGTCACCTTTGGAATAAGAACAATCATATTTGAATTAATATTAGGCGGGAGAACACGAGTAACAAAAAATTTCTGAACTAATTGAATAACATCAGCTTCAATAATATCCCAAAAAGTATGATAGAAATGACCTCCAAAACCATCCGGGCCCAGAGCACCCTCCCCATTAAGATCAAACACGGAATCCTTAATCTCTTCACATAAAGGAAGCCTAAGAAGGCTTCGATTGTCCTCCTTCAAAACCAAACATGGAATAGACCGATCCAGCATATCATTTTACACACAGTTATTATCAATGCTGAAAATGAATTTAAAATAGTTGAGCACATGTACCTCATATCTGAAGGATCACTGATAACGGTATACCCATCTTAGAGAAGAGTAATCGGTTTGGCGGCTGCCCTGAACTTTGCAACACTGTGAAAATAAGAAGTGTTACGATCCCTGAAAATTCTAGCACGCGGTAAAGATGTTATACACGATGTCTTGACAAATGTGATGTCAAGAAGGATGTCAAGACTTCGTGATAACACAATTAAAAAACAATAATAGAAAGGTAAGAAGTAAAAGACACAAGATGTTTGACCCAGTTCAGTGCAACTTCACCTACGTCTGGGGGCTACCAAGCCAGGAAGGAAATTCACTAAGTAGTATCAATTTAAGGTGTAGATAAAAACCCTCGTTCTACAGCTTCTCACTTAATCACTACCCGTGCAATTTCTACCTAAGACTCTCCTTAGTCCTAGATATGAGAACTTCCTCTTAATCACAGATCTAGTGATCGTCCTTTTAATAATAACATAAATGGAGACACTCTCCTAATTCTAGGAATCAACTCGTGCTTACAAGCTATGAATAATAACAGAAATGGAGACACTCTCCTAAGGTCAACTGTGTCAAGTATTATGGGACGGAGTATGTTCCTATTATTTTCTTCTTAGTGATTCTAAAAGGAAAGTCAGAGATAACACTAATGCAAAGGGTCATCAGTATGGTTTTGTGTTTTGGTGATTCATAGTTAAACTGACACATGCCTCAGGTTTTTCTTAATTCCTGATTTCCAATATATTGTGCTTTCTTCGTAAAATATGTTTGTTTTTTTTTTTGGAGTTATACATCTTTTATGAATTATTGCATTAAAACTTTGTCATATGTTAGTCAAACCCATAAAAGACTAATGATATTTTTTCTATTATTATTAACTATTTATTTATTTTTCTTTTTTCAATATTCTAATTTATCATTCAAATACAATTAATGAAAGATAAATTTGTAAAATTACTTAATTTATCATTCAAATACAACTAATGAACGATAAATTTGTAAAATTACTTAATTTATCTTTCTTATTAAAGTCCACTATCACACTTGAGGGGAAATACTTGAATGTGCGATGTCATCCCAAAGTACACTTGATTGAATAAAGTGGTTTATTCTTTGTTTATTTTTTTGAAAAGTGTGTAAAATGGTTGAGAAGTTGTAGAATCTCTCTCTCTCTCTCTCTACGTTATTAATCGATGACTATTCCCAAGTAAAACCTTTTAACCAGAAGCTTATTCTACAAGTCCCTTTTTTCATTTCATTTTTCTCAATTTCCTTCACTTTTCCGAAAATGGATGAAAACATCAACATCATAGAAACTAGGCAAGAACTCATGGTTTCACCATCATCAGGTGAAAACCAGAGAGTCAAAACCGCCTATTTCCTGACACCATGCATCAAACAACACTCCTATTCTCTTCCCCCCCATTTCTCTATTTCCTTTCAAACCATCACAAATTTTCCACTACAAGTTAAGTACAAGGGGTGGAGAACTCCAAAAGAAGAATGGAAGAAACCTAAGTATCTTTCAATGTGATTGTTGATTCTCCCAAAGGGAAAACAAAAGTATTGGTCTTGGAACACCATTTATCATCAAGTTGAAGAATCAACTCATCATCCCTTTTGATTTCATAAGTAGAAGTTGTGATTGCATTGTATATTCCAGATTTGATCCATAAAAATTCAAACTTTGGTCTTACTTTGTTGACCCATTTCTTTCATTCTTCTTGTGGAGTTCTGCACCGATTGTACTTAACTTCTAGTGGCAAAGTAAGACCAAAGTTTGGATTTTTATTGATCGAAATTGAAATATACAATGCAATCACAGCTTCTACTTATGAAATCAAAAGGGATGATGAGTTGATTCTTCAACTTGCTGATAGATGGTGTTCCAAGACCAATACTTTTGTTTTCCCTTGGAGAGAATCAACAATCACATTGGAAGACACTCAAGTTTCCATTCTTCTTGTGGAGTTCTCCACCCATTGTACTTAACTTGTAGTGGCAAATTTGTGATGGTTTGAGAGGAAATAGAGAAATGGGGTGGAAGAGAATAAGAGTGTTGTTTGATGCATTGTTTTAGGAAATAGGTAGTTCTGACTGTCTGGTTTTCACCTTAGGATGGTGAAACCATGAGTTCTTGCCTGGCTTCTATGATGTTGATGTTTTCATCCATTTTCAAAAAAGTGAAGGAAACTGACAAAAATGAAATGAAAAAAAGGATTGTAGAATAAGCTTCCAGTTAAAAGATTTTACATGGGAATAGTCATCGATTAATAACGCAAAGAGAGAGAGATTCTACAACTTCTCAACCATTTTACACACATTTCAAAAATATAAATAAAGAATAAACCACTTTATTCAATAAGTGTACTTTGGGATGACATCACACACTCAAGTATTTCCCCTCAAGTGTGATAGTGAACTTTAATAAGAAAGATAAATTAAGTAATTTTACAAATTTATCTTTCATTAATTAATTGTATTTGAATGATAAATTAGAAAATTGAAAAAAGAAAAAAGCTTATTCAATCATCCGGTCCCTTAACTTAATTGATTGTCTCAATTTGGTCCCCTAACTATAATTTGTACCAATTTGGTCCCTTATGTTTTGCTTTGTTACTAGTTTTAGTCTTTCAGTTAGTTTCTCTAAAAAAACGTTAACTTATGTACCAATTTGGTCCTCTATGTTTTACTCTGTTACTAGTTTTAGTCTTTTCTGTTAACGTTTTTTTAGAGAAACTAATAGAAAAGACTAAAACTAGTAACGGAGCAAAACATAGAGAACTAAATTAGTACAAATTATAGTTAGGGGACCAAATTGAAACGATTAATTAAGTTAAGGGATCGGGTGATTGATTAAGCCAAAGAAAAATAAATAAATAATTAATAATAATAGAAAAAAATATCATTAGTCTTTTATGGGTTTGACTAACATATGACAAGGTTTCAACGCAATGATTCATAAAAGAAGTATAACTGCAACAAACAAAAAAACCACATATTTTACGAAGAATTGAAAGCACAGTATTGGAAATTAGGAATTAAGAAAAACCTGAGGCATGTGTCAGTTTAACTATGAAATATGAATCACCAAAACACAAAACCATACTGATGACCCTTTGCATTAGTGTTATCTGACTTTCCTTTTAGAATCTAAGAAGAAAATAATAGGAATATATTTGACACAGTTAAACTTATTATGCATGTCAATGCATAACTTTGAGTTTAAATATCTTAAATAATATATTAGAAAAAATTATGAAAATTTAATATTTTAAAAATACTCATCGAGACGACCCTAACGACATCTTATATGATATTATTTATCTTTATATATTAGTAGATAAATACGGTCTAATTAACTTAGGTCAAAATTGTACATTTTCATGTGGGTCATCTATTGCGGGACGAAGGAAGTAACATATATGTTGGTATGAATGTCAATCACATAAGGACAATGAAGGGGAGGGAGAAAGATGACCTTGAGTATATGTCAAGCACTGAATAATTATCATGAACAATCGGTCTTGAGCTTAACTTCATCCGTAAAATAGTTATCAATTTCATCGAACTATAAGATTTGGTGGGAATGGGGAAAACAAAATTTTCAATTGAAAAGAGAAACCTTACAACAATAATAGGACTTGGTGCTGAAACCATTGATTCATTAAACAGTGCATAGATTTATATGGTGACTACATTCAGAAACAACTACCTCTAATTGCGATAAGGTTCAAACACAACAAGCATGTTCATTCATATTATGATATTGTGTCATTTCTTATCTAGTAAACTTGACACTGATACACATCTAAGTCTTCCATTCCATTACACAGAATTCAATAAAGGATAACAATGGCCTCTTAAAGGTGATAGAACATAACAATTAAAAAAATAAAAAACAATATTTCAAAACTTATCTTACACAGTTCATCAAAGCATTCACATTCAGATTCAACTACAGTATGTCTTAAATTTAATAAGTATCTCTAAAATCAAATCAAAAGTAATTAAAACCTAGATCGGAATCCGATGCTTGAAAATTAAAACACTGAAATTAAATATTACCCAACGCGGCGTGGAAGACTGGACTCCGTGATGCCGAAGTGAGACGAGCCTTACGCTCCTTCCTCTCCCTGAAATCGAAGATTTAAGAAATGAGTTTCCCCTAAAGTGTGAGAATGAAAACGACCTTTTCCACCATCATTGCTCATGTTCCCGGACCGGATCGCACATCTACGAGATCGGAGTTACACACTCAGCATCAGAAGCCGAACACGTGCAAACCGACGGTATTGGTTGGAGAATGTGATTGCGCGATTCATGATTGAAAGTATTTGAGGAAAATAATTTGAATTGAACTGAAGTGTGAAGACGATGAGATGAATAGTTACGTTTAAATAAGAAACAGTTAGATCCATGTATCACCGGCTATGGTATAGCGTTAGACTCTTCACGCGGATCGCTGAAGTGTCATCTTCTTAAGACGATAGATTTATCCTTAATCTGCGGCTATCATATAAACTTACAAGCAGCACGCGGATCACTGAAGTGGCGGCTATCCTAGAAACTTACGTGGATCACCAACATGTATTGATTCCTATTTTTTGTTATTTCAGCTACCACAAAATAAGCTTTTAATGATAATTAATTTTTAAAATAAAAAATTTGAGGAAAATTAAAAATTAAAACCAGCTTTAAATTAACTTGTAGTAATATTAAGTAGAACAAGTCTCTCATACTTTTCATGGCCCTTTCATAAGTAAATAAATACTTCCTTCGTCCCATTTAAAATGACCTAATTTAAAAATGTGTATTATTCGTATAACATACTTTTGCACCGAATATATTAAAAAAAATATGGCATATAAGATGTTGGATTCGTCTCGACGAATATTTTCAAAATATTAAATTTTGAAAAAAAGTTCTAATAGATTATTAAAGATTTATTTTTTTTTGACAAAAGATTATTAAAGATATTTAAAATTAAAATTGTGCACGTGTAAACATGACAGAGTCAATTGTATCACATAATTTGGGACAGAGGGAGTGAAGTGAAACTTTAGTTGTGGGTTATTTAATGAGACCGCCACCGTGTAATTTCAATTTTTCATCATCTTTTTCATTGGAGTCTGCCAGAGTGCATGACTGTTACTTGCTGAAGTGACTGTTACTTGCTGAAGTAACGTGATTTTATGGGGCCCAGTCTCCATCAATGTTTGTTAATGATAAACAATTGGCAAGTGTACCAAAACTATCGAAGTAATAAATAAGTTCGTATCCACGAGGACTGTGTTAATCTCAACTTAGCAATAAAGTTAATATCTAGGATTTGTAAATTTGATAAGTGCCCGAGGCAATAGGTTTGTGTGCATAAAAAGTAAATAACATAAAATAAGATAGTTTTGAAAAATATATGGAGAGATGAGACTAGGTCATTCGAATCCTCTGATTTCACTTGTCTGGTACGCTGCACCTATTTCCTCCGAATACTCCTCTACTTTCACAATGTATAACTAAAATAGCTATAATCAATCCCTTGACTTAGGACCCTCTTCTCAGATTACAGTCCCTAATTCCTTAGGTGATCTAATATTCTTTGAAGATTTTAAGAATGTTAACCTAATATCACAAATAAACGATTGTTCATTCCTAGACTAACCCTGTTTATTTGAACAATTCAATTAGTTGAAATCTATGGTCAGTAGTCATTCTTCTCACGAATTCATGTTTATATGCGATCATTATATAAAAAGCATTAAGAACAATTGAATTGAATAAAACTAGATTAATATTCATATATGAAATAGAGTTTCACAGCAACATAGTCAAACAGGTTATATCAGATTCATCTCATGACCTAATCAAAAGGAAATTAGCAACTCATAATAGAAGATCAAGCAATATTAATAAAAGAAATTACAAGGTTTTAATCATGAGAATTTCTTCAATTTGATATGCTTTGGCCTCTGTACATGCGATAGAACCTCCTGCCACTTCTCCTTGCTTCGTGATCCGTGTCCCTTCTTGGTTCCAAAACGTGATTTCCTTAGTACTGTGCGGCTAGCTTCCCTTATATCTCTTGTATCAAGCCTCCAAAACCTTCTTTTCTCTTGGGTCAACACCAATTGGTTCGGTCAAAGCCCAAGCTTTTATTAATTCCAATGCACCTTTTGTTAATATATGCCAACTCATGTTTTTATTTCTTTAGGCAGCTAGCATATTCCAACAGTAGGTCCACTTGTTTCTTTTATTTTTTTATTGCACCAACATATGTCATCAAATCATGGTTTGTTTTGAGTAATAACAGCTAATTCACTATTTGATTCAATAAATCATAAATGACAATTTATTTAAAATAACTCTAAATTAAATACTAAAATAATAATAATAGACTAAAAACATAACTAAAAAAACTCTAAAAATAGTGAATGACTGACTGTCATCAGTTAACAAGCTTATGTGGGTCTAATTCTAAATATAAATAAAATATTAATATGTGAGCTAAAATTGTGGAACCAAAAATGAGTTTTTAAGGTTAGACTATTGAAGAAAAAACAACTTTAATATGTATTCGGTCCTTATAAATATGTGTCATTTGAGTTTTTGTCCCTCAACATTATAATTATTATTCTTCTTATTATTAATTTTAAAATTAAATAAAAAAGCTCAATTTAACTAATTTATTAACATTGGATAGCAGTAACTAAATATTAAATAGTGGTGGGACTAAAAATATGTCAAAATATTACAAATTGATAAAGATGGTGTTAATGTGTCAGTTTTTTTGTTATGTACATAATTAATTAGAGACCAATGACTAGATGTTGACTCATGTATGAATTGTACAACAATATTATTTAGTGACTTGTTCATTAATGACTAATTTTTATACGATGTTTTTTATAGTCATTATTCCAAATGATATAATAATTAATAATCAATAGCAATGAAAAAAACGATTCTATAATATGATATTAAGATTAAAAAAACTGACTAACTATTTAAAAAATAATAATCTTGAAAGTTTGTAATTTTCTGAAAAGAAAATACATATAATTGAAGAATGGGGTTTCGCTATAGGAGAGGATGCATGTTTAATTGACGAAGCAGAGTCTCAAGTGGACGATAGATCTGTTATCCCAGAAGATCTTGACAATGGTGTAGGAGGTGGAGACGTCGACGAGCTGTTGAATAGGCTTTCGGAAGATTGGAAGAAGGAGGATGAAGTATTGCATATTGCGCCTTCTTCCGATAGTGCTACGGTGAAGGTCCCATCCACTTCACCTACACCTGCGGCCCCCGCTCAAGCTGAGGATCCATTCTTGGAGTTGGCAACAGAATCGAAGCCGGCGCAGGATAGTGAGAGTAAGGGCTACGTTGATCGCCAGTCCCGGAAGTTGTTGATTAATGACAAGAAAGTGGTTAAGAGAACTGCTTCGTGCCCTCCGGGGAGAGATAAAGCTACTTCTTCGGGTCCATGGAGTTTGGAATGGGTGAATAGTCATAAAAGTGTGAGCTTGGGTGCAGCCTCAAAACCAAAAAATAAGGTTACAGTAAAAATGTCGGGTGTTCACAGAATTACTAAAAAGAAGGGAGGTGGCTACCTACGGCATAATGCTCTAAATTTGAGGCGTATAGCTAGACTCTCCGACAGTGATAGAAGAGAGGTTCTTCGTGCTTTGCAAAGGACTACGAAACATCGTAAGGCGGGATCGGGAGTCTCTAAAGCTAAGGAAACTTCTAAAGTGGCTTCTGCTAGTAGTACTTCCCAGACATCGGTAAATAACGATTGGAACAATTGGCTGGTGCTTGATGGTAACGATAAGGTGTTGACAGAGGATGTTTGTGCGATAGGGAGGTATGTTGGTCTCAAGTTCAGCGGAGATAAAATAACAAGTTTGATGTTTTGTCAGGAGTGGGAAGGAAAAATAGAGAGGGTGGTGGTGATGGTGTGTAGGCCGAGAGCTAGAGTGGGTGGTAGGGAGGGGGCGGTGTCGGGTTGTGTTCATAGTGATGAAGCTTTTATCTTGGAATGTTAGGGGGTTGGGCGGCGCGGATAAAAAGAGGGAGGTGAGTCATTAGGTGAGGGAGAAAAAACCTTTTATTCTTTGTATACAAGAAACTAAGCTACCAGTGTTTGACGCTTTTGCCTGTAAATCCATTTGGGGTGATGACTATGTTGATTTTTCTTATCAACCTTCGGTGGGGGCCTCTGGAGGTCTAGCTACGCTGTGGGACTTAAATGAGGTGGAGGTGTGGTCGACAGTGTCTTTGGATCTTGTGCTTGCAGTAACAGATCGGTTTTTGATGTCTGGGGAACAATTTGTTGTGTTTAATGTATACGCTCCATGTGATACGTCTCGTCAACAAGTCCTTTGGAATGTTTTATCTTCTAGAATCGAAGCTTTGGCGGGCCAAAATGTTTGTGTTTGTGGTGATTTTAATGCCATCCGGAGTGCAGAGGAAAGAAGAAGCGTTAGTAGTGCTTTACACCAAGCAGGTATCGACAGCTTTGACGTTTTTGTTGTTAACAATAATTTGGTGGACCTTCCGCTCCGGGGGCGCACTTACACGTGGTATCGGGGAGATGGGAGGTCGATGAGTCGTATTGATCGTTTCCTGTTGTCTGAAAATTGGTGTTTGACTTGGCCTAATTGTATTCAACTGGCTGTGTCCAGAGGGATGTCCGATCATTGCCCCTTGGTGCTCTCTGTTGATACCAAAAATTGGGGGCCCAAACCTGTGAGGATGTTAAAGTGCTGGGCGGATTTTCCGAGTTACAACTCTTTTGTGCGAGATACTTGGAGATCGTTTCAGATAAGTGGGTGGGGTAGCTTTGTCTTGAAAGAAAAGTTGAAGTTACTGCAATTGGCTCTAAAAGAATGGCACCGACATCATTCTGAGAATCTTCCGGCAAGAATCTTGTCTCTGAAGGATAAAATAGCTTCTCTTGATTTGAAAGGGAGTCATCATTGTTGTCGGACGACGAAATTCGGGAGCTTCATGGTTTGTCGGAGGATTTGTTCTCCCTTTCTAGAGTAAATTCTAGTATTTGTTGGCAACAATCTAGAGTCCAATGGTTGAAAGAAGGTGATGCAAACTCTATAAGTTTTTTCATAGAATTATGTCTAGTAAAAGGAGTAGGAATGCTATCCCGTTTTTCCTAGTGAACGGGGCTCTGGTTGAGGGGGTTCAGAATGTGCGTAACGCAGTGTTTACTCATTTTCGGGCGCAATTTCAACCAACTCAGCATCGTCGCCCTAGTATGGATGCTTTAGATTTTCGCACCTTGTCCTTTACTGATGGGGCGGGTCTAGTGAGGCTTTTTACCATGGAGGAAGTAAAGGCGGCTGTGTGGGAAGTGGACAGTTTCAAATGTCCCGGCCCTTATGGGATTACCTTCGGTTTCATAAAGAATTTTTGGGATATTCTGAAGGATGACGTTATGCGTTTTTTGGTGGAATTTCATAGGAATGGAAGATTGTCTAAAGGTATTAATAGTACTTTCATTGCTCTTATCCCTAAGGTTGACAACCCCCATCGTTTGAATGATTTTCGACCTATATCGCTAGTTGGAAGTATGTATAAAATTTTGGCCAAGGTCCTTGCTAATAGACTTCGATCGGTAATTGGGCTAGTTATATCAGAGTCCCAGTCGACCTTCATTAAAGGACGCCAAATACTGGACGGCATTCTGGTGGCTAATGAGATTGATGATGAAGCGCGTAAATTTAAGAAGGAATTGATTCTTTTTAAAGTGGACATTGAAAAGGCGTACGACACGGTTGACTGGGGTTACCTAGACGAAGTGATGTCTAAAATGGGTTTTTTGACTCTCTGGCGTAAATGGATTAAGGAGTGTGTTGGCACAGCTAGAGCCTCGGTTTTGGTTAATGGATCACCTACGGATGAATTCCCCTTGGGGAGGGAACTGAGGCAAGGAGACCCCTTATCGCCTTTCTTGTTTCTGTTAGCGGCAGAGGGCTTCAATGTGTTGATGGAGTCTTTGACTCGAAACAATCTCTTTTTGGGCTTTCAGGTGGGTATTAATGCTTTGACAACTGTGTCCCACCTCCAATTTGCAGATGATACTCTACTTTTAGGTAACAAATCTTGGGCCAATATTCGGGCTATGCGTGCTATTCTTCTTCTGTTTCAATCTTTGTCCGAGTTAAAGGTTAATTTTTCTAAGAGCTATTTGGTTGGAGTGAACGTCGCATCTTCTTGGTTGTCTGAGGCGGCTATGGTTTTGAATTGCAAGGTAGGGTCTATTCCTTTCGTGTATCTGGGTATGCCTATTGGTGGTAATTCTCGTCGCCTGTCCTTTTGGGAACCTTTGTTGAACCGTATTAAATCTATACTGTCGGGTTGGAGCTCCAAACATCTATCTTTCGGCGGCCGTCTGATCTTATTGAAATCTGTCCTGTCATCTCTGCCTGTTTACGCTCTTTCTTTTTTCAAGGCTCCAACATGTATCATCTTCTCTATTGAATCTTTATTTCATTGTTTTTTTTTGGGG
>Ga0228711_1007075_pt1 | contig 16414 bp, 6 predicted proteins | sample MedpolnodulmetaG_2_FD_177996 | JGI IMG/M metagenome (GOLD analysis project Ga0228711, IMG submission 177996) | Root nodule microbial communities from Medicago polymorpha collected in Santa Monica, California, United States - brown nodules | ecosystem: Host-associated > Plants > Roots > Nodule...
GATAATAGCATAAATAATATAATAATATTTTTGACAAGAGAATATCATAATTAAAAAAACATTTTAGATGTAAAATATAGAAAATAAATGGCCCAGGCAGGTCTGCAACCTTTGAGTTATTAGCACGTCGCTCTAACCAACTGAGCTAATGGGCCATGTATTTATTTATTAATATTTTCAATTACTTGTGTTTTTAAAATAATTTTAAATTTGAGATTTGTACTATTTTCATTAATTTAAATTTGAGATTTGTACTATTTTCAATCAATTTTAAATAAGGGTCTTGTTAAACCAGTGCCCTAAGGGCATTGTTTAAGGAACCCATTAACAGAAATTTTCTCTTGAAAATACAAGTCAAACATATGTTAAAGTCATAACTGCGTAATTTTCAATGTAAAAGTTTCTACTTTTGGATGCTTAAACAATGTCATAAAGGCACTTGTTACCATTTTCCTTTAAATAATCACAGTTTGATCGATTTGATTTTGTTAGTACAATCAGACATTTGTCTCGGTATATAATTCAATGACTAGAGGATGTTGTTGTATGGATTGGATTATAAGGGGGATGAAATTTCTAAATACTGCCAGCCAACTAGGGTATTATCAATTAACAAAAGCAGATAAACTTTCCATAAAGTACTAATATAATTTTCTCCTACACTTATTACCGATTCAAGTATATATTTTAGTTTAAGCAACACATCACTTTGCCACTTTCATAAACTTTGTCAGCTTGAAGGCATATCAATATCAATATGACTAGATTGCTAATTAACGAGAAAGTGGGTATAATTGACTAGGACAACGAGTTTGAACACATTTTAAGAAAAGGTAGTACAAAGTCACAAAAGAGAGAAAAGTGTAATGTTTATGCGGAATAGTTGGTTAAGTGGTCCGTTTAAAGCATGTGTTATGATTAGTTAAAATCAATAACCAAACAACCCGTACATGAATGAAATTACATTATTATAGATAGATTGATTAGATGATATGAAAGCATCATCACTTGACAAACATTTCAAACATTGATTTTTAGTTCCTAAATAAATGCAAGTAACTTTCCATTGTCCTTAACGAACTATTGTTTACCACTTAAATTGATGGGTCTAGGGTAAGGGGCAAGACTACTTGAATCCAACTATGTATATTTAGTATCTGACACACTTTCAATCGAATTGTTTCAAGTTGAAGATTTTTTTTAAAAGCAAATATAAATAAATTAAAGGGTCGCAAAGCTTCAACGAATGATGCTTTACTTGGTCCCATTGTTAATTTGTTACGAAATGGATAAGATGGCATGGGATAGTTAGGTTTGGAACAACAAGCTCCCTATAAGTTTAGATTATATCTTAAGAAGACCAACTCAACAAGACCGTATAGAGAAAAGTTAATGATAAAAAAAGAAAAAGAAAAAGAGGAACATTAAGGCGGAAGTAGATTGATATTGTTGGGTGGCTCACTCCTCAATTTACCCCGCAGGCTCCACACTAACTTAACTAGAAAACAAGAAGTGTTTTCATCCCCCGATTTTTCTATGACCACACACACATAGCCAAATTTATTCTTTTTGGATTTTAAGTTTTGAGGACATTCATTACTAGAAATCAACTAATTTGTTAGGGACGCGCCAAAAGCCCTGGCAAAACGATATTTGACAGGAATTTTGCGAGGGATGAAATCTCTGGCAAAACAGCTAGTTGAAAAATTAAAGCTACGAGCGTAACCCCTATCAAGTTTGCGATGGATGGATCCCTGACAGAACCTCTGACAGAACCCTTAGCTTAACCCATGTCACTTGTTCTAGTTTATTGCATTTGTCTGGGGCTTTGCGAGGGACATGCCCATGTCAAACCATTTTCTTTTTTTATAAAAAAATAAAAATTCAATAAAAAGTTTTTTATTAAATAATTTGATTTAAAAATTTGAATTATTTTTCTAATTCATTAATAAAAATTAAAACATAATTAATATTTTATTTCAAAAAAGAATATTTATAAAAAATATAATTTCACAGCCATAATAATTCTAAAAATAGAAACATAAGTAGCAAGTCTCAAAATAATCTACCATTACCCAAATTAACATCAACAAAGTAGAAATACAAACCAGTAAAACCACAATAAGATATAAACAATGAGTATAACATCATTTAATCATAAATAAAAACGAATTACGGATAATAGAGACATCACAAATATTCAAATCTCTAATAAAAATATTCAAATCTTCTTATAAGATCACTACAACACAAATGTAAGGGGACTATATGACTCCCTTGGTAAATAACAAAGTTGGTTTAATAATTGAAATAGCTACATAAAAATGAAGAAAATAATCTTCTTATAAGATCACTACAACACAAATGTAAGGGGACTATAGGACTCCCTTGGTAAATAACAAAGTTGGTTTAATAATTGAAATAGCTACATAAAAATGAAGAAAATATTAACCCAAAATCCTTGAAAATTATTGCCTTTGAATGTGTAGTAAATCAAGTGCTTCAATTCTTTGTGAGTGTTAGATGATGCTAGTATTAATTCAAACTTTAGAAGCTTTGTATATAGTTAACAAATCATGGTGTGATTCTAGTTTATGTTTCTCTCATTATTCAAGAAATAGTACTTGACCAAAACAAAAAACCAAACATATGCTTCTCAACGAGGAGATAAGAGTCTATGTATTTGTCTGAACTTAGAAGAACAATTATCAACCATTAAATCAAAAGTAGATAGTTGGAATCAAAAAGTTTCATTTAAACATATGGATCTCTTTTCAGTCTATCGTTTTTCATGAACATATTTTGCATTTTTATCTCCAACCTACGATCATCTCCAACATGTTTTCACAAAACACTTGAATCACCGTTAAGAAATCTAGAGAATAATCTTGCAAACAAATTCAACAAACACCAGGTACTTCAAATCCAAAAACATGAAAACCGTTTTCTCATTTCTTCACAAACTTAAACACAAAAAACTACGTACTTGTTTGTGACATTTAAAATAGAACATTGAGAAAAAGAACAATATCACACACATCATAATTGCTACGATCACGAAGACGATGTTGAAATCAACCATATTGGTTCGCTATATTAAAATGGAATTGTGAAATTTCGATTTGGAATTTGGGAACATGTTTTTTCAAATGGAACTATTTGAGTCCGAACATATTCTCTATTTTGGATTGAAACACAATTTCTTCACTCTAATCTTTAGCCTATTGTGAGCTACGAAATTCAACTAACTTAACATAAGTTGTAACTCACAATACCTTTCTTTTATTTATTTATTTATTTATTTTATTAGTTTTTGTGTGAGTTTTGCCACTAAACTAATAGATCCAAATAAAGAAAGAAATGGTTAAAAATCAACATGAAATATCAGATTGAGGAAAAAAAAGCAGTTTACCTCCTCATTGAATATGAAATTAACAAGAGAAAAATAGATGGATACTCCATCCGTTTCAGAATGAACTTCGTTTAAGGTTTTTACATAATTAAGAAATGCATTAATTAAAAGAAAGAGAGATGTTATTTTATCAAATTATCCTAATCAACTAGTGGTTTGTTTTTCATTAAAGAAAAAAGGGTTATGCTAAGGCCATTAGTTAAGGAAATTAAAAATAGTAAGTTTGCATTAGATTCAACAATTTTTTAACTTTTAAAAACTCAAATCTATCACTTTTCACCATTTTTCAATACAACATTTTTAAATTTGTCTTCTTAACCAATGTCTTAGGTGAGGTTTAGTATGGGAAATGGAAGTTTTTTCTCACCATGAGAAAGTTTAACCACAGCCATAGATATAATACTTTTTTATTTGGATGGTTGTGATCTATTACCTACTAAGGGCTGAACTTTTTTATGGGTATTGTGAGAGAAAAAAGCAGACCCCACCAAATGATTAAATAACAATTTTACATTTGTTTGATTTATTAGTTTTTTTTTAATAAATCATGGGCCTTTGCAATATAGTACCACTAATTTTCTGCAATATCAAAGGTCAAATTCTTATTACATTAACTAATTATTAATTAAGTAATTAGTTTTTGAGAAGATATGATTTAGATGATGCTTTTACGATTTTTACCCCTTCTTCATCATCTTCCCTTACCTTCTTCTCTGTGTTTCCTCCACCGCCACAACAACCCCTTCCTTTTCAACCAGAACCAATAGGGATCATATGAAAACGGCGAAGAAATAATGCGAATCATTTGTGCTAAGATCATTAAGGAAGGGTAACATATAAATAAAAATTGAACCCAGTTTTCATAAAAAATATAAATTTTGTGTATGAGCTTGAATCGGCAAAAAGAAGTCAAAAACTACCCATCAGGTTCTCACTTTCGTTCAACAATGGAAAGAATTGAAGTGATACGATACACTAGAAAAAGCAAGCAGCGTTAAAAAAACAAATTTCAGTTTTTTCTTTCTTTTCTGAAACAGGTTGCCACCGACAGGTGTCCTGGAAAAGGGAGCTTTCCCATTGTGGGAAAAAACTCCCCATTCCCGGGCTAAACGCCACCAATGTCCTAACAACAGTCTTTAGCATTTTTCAAGAAAAAATAATACTCCATTCGTTCCATATTATAAGCAAAAAAAAAAATCACACTTGTTAAGAAAACTAAAACATAGTAGTTTGTAACATAATTTCTTGTGTTATCCTTGGTTTCTTGGGTCGTGAAGAGTTCTACAATGCACTTAAACTTGTCACGGTTGCACAGAACAAGCACGAACTCACTCATGAAATAGTCAACAATGCATTGTATGGTACAGCTGCATCTATGATTCCTGCTCCTCAGATCAATTTCGCCACCACTGTCACACCCCTGCCACCCGCACCTCTTGAACCCCGGGGACCACTGCTCTTCCCACTCAAGGAATTCCTGCTGTTACTGGACCTCGCCTTGCAACTTTCTCCGCCTTGCCTGCTTATGGCAACATGGCTGGTGGACCTCTCCAACCTCCGTGGCCAAGAATGACTCAGACTGATAAACAGAAATATATGAATATATTCATGGAAGTAGACAAGGATAGAGATGGGAAAATCACAGGGGAACAGGCGAGGGACTTGTTTCTTTATTGGGCATTACCAAGAGGTATATTATCTACTTCATTTCCTTTTGTTTGGACCATGGTTAAAATTTTTTCTCTGTTTTCTACTTCTCTAGTGTTCTGCTCGTAACTTTCAATGCCTAGCTAATTCGCTGATCATTTTTTGCATGCCATGTTTTATGTTTTCCAGATGTTTTGAAGCAGGTTTGGGACCTATCCGATCAAGATAATGATAGCATGCTTTCTCTCAACGAGTTTTGTATTGCACTGCACCTAATGGAGTGACACAGGGAAGGACATGCTCTTCCAGCTGTACTTCCGAATAACATTCTTCTTGATTTATCGACTAGTGGTCAACCTGCCATTCTCCTTAGTCCTGTAACTTGGGGAAATCAGTCAGGTTTGTACCAAAGAACTACCATGCTTTTTTGGGTTATTATGGAAACTATTTTGTTCTATAATTTCTTATCTCTTCCTCCTTTTATCTTCGAAAGATGACTGGATCTGGGGCTCAACATCTCAACCCTACTGCAGGACGGCCACCAAGGCTGGCTGCTGTCCCTCCATCTGATGAAGGACCTCAGAGCAAGCAGCAGAAATCCAAGATTCCAGTCTTGGAGAAGCATCTCATAAATCAACTGAGTTCAGATGAGTAAAATTCAATTAACTTGAAGTTTCAAGAAGCTACAGAAGCCAATAAGATGGTAACTACTATATATTTATTTCTTTGCGACATTATGTTGTGCCTTAAATATGCCACATTCAATCACTTAATTTTTTTTATTATTGGGGTACATTAGAAGGTTCTAGCACCTTTGTTGAGGATTGAACCTCCCTCTGACACAATCACCGTACTCAATCTTAAAAGACTTAGGATAGTGACAGTCAAGCTATAGCCCAACAGTACCACCTCAATGGATGACATGTTTATTTGTTCATCTTTTTCCGCTAACATAGCTGCTGGTTTTTGTTTTATTCTGATTGTAAAGCTCACATATTTGCATGTGTTTCCTAAACGGTTTGCTTATCTATTGGCTAACTGCCAAACACTACTTTGATTGGTTTGAAGTTTCATAGTAAGCAACTCTTTTTGGGGTCATATATGCCATATACATACTGTGTATGGTCATCTTTTAAAGTTGATTAGTTTGAGGATATGGTGGAACATCAGTGTAAGTATGCTTTCTTTGCTTCATACCTTTGTACAGTGTATCTTGATTTGCAGGCTAAGCTGGAACCATATAGATGTACTGATATAGCTAGTAATTGAAATATAATCCGGGAGACAAATTGTTTACTATTGGATTTATTGTACTTGTGAAAGAATGGATCTTGGCCAAAATTTTTACTATGTGATTTGATTTCTTGAGCTTTAAGGATGCAAATTGTATGTAGGCTGTTAGTATTGTTATTGTAAATATCACAGATTCATTGACCAAACTAACCATTTCTCACTATAAACCTACTGAACACAAATACATAGACTCCTATCTGCTTGTTGGGTTTCCGTTTCTTATATATATAATAGACGGTATACCCTTCTTTCGGCTTTAGGCTGCTTCTCTAGATACCTAGGAACCACTGGCCCAGAAGAGCGATGCCTATGAAATAGATTTGTTCTATTGTGAAACCAGGCTGGACTCTTGTGTATTTAGACAATAGAATCGTACGGAAAGGCATTATTGATATTTTTTGCATTAGTGTTGTTGATATTTAGTTTGAGGAAGTAGCCGTCAATTGCTGAACTACTGGTTTTGTATCAGCATGAAAACTTTTTGAGCCTGCACAACTTGATATTAGTTTCCTGATCAAGTGGCATGGCATTTAACACACGCAGTTTAATGATTTTCTTATGTAACCTTTGAACTACTTTGCGGCACAATTCTGTACGGAAAGGCTCTATATAATCTTATATAACTATTGTTGCTGCTTATCATAAATGTTTTTCTCATGGCATTATTTTTTGAAAAGTCCATTTAAAGCAAAATATGATAATGGATTGCGATTGACACTAAATTAGCTATATGGTTCTTCGTAATAGGGACTACCATAATTGTTATCAAATGTTGCATTAGTGATTTGGTTGTATGAAAAGATATGAAACTGGTCGATGTTTCTGAGAATAGTGTACAAGATACACTACATATTTGATCCAAATAAAAATCCTTTTGTTGCATTTGACATTTTTCTACTTTTATTTTAATTAAGCTCAGAAAACTCTTCCTTGCCTACAAATTGACTCTTCATTTTTGCTAAATGGATCTGCTTTATTGTTTTTCACATGCTAGGTTCATTGTTGGCCTCTTGATTCAGTTATCACCTTCTCTTATTTTGCTTATTTTAGTTGTGTCATGCCATTTCTCTCTGCTTTGCTTTACCCTGCTCACCAGTCTCATGAGTCATGTGCTCCCCTCCAATATATTTTTATATTTTAATAATGTAGTCGTTACATCGTTACATATATATATATATATATATATATATATTCTTTTATTATACGGCCTCACTCAAATTAATCCTTTAGGCTGGCAACCTGGTATCCAAGAAGGAGCTGCTGATTGGGATGAGCTTGAAGATAAAGGTAACCGAAATAACACTAATTAGATCTGATATTCTATTAATTAATAAATACAAAAAACAAATTATGTGCAAATTGTGTGGTATCTGCCATAAACTTTGAGGATTTTTTGCAAAAGGTTATGAAACCACATTGACATACATGGACGCTTGGATAATTATCATTTTATTTGGGCGATTAGGATATATGACTCTCATATTGGATTTCGTAGCACCTATAGTAGAAAAGATGGTGGAAACTGGGCTTAGGTGATTTGGGCATGCAGAGAGAAGACCTATAGATGTTTTGGTAAGGAGAGTAGATCAGATGGAGGATAGTCAGATCACTAGAGGCAGAAGTAGACCTAGAAAAACTATAAGAGAAACTATTAAGAAAGATTTAGAGATTAATGAGTTGGATCGAAATATGATTTATTATAGAACATTATGGCGTATTTTGATCCATGTAGCCAACCCCACTTAGTGAGAAAAGACTTGGTTGTTGTTGTTGTTGCATTTTTGGTTTAGATAAGAATATTCTATGACTACTCTTATAATTTAGGCAGCACGGTTTATCGTAAAACAAAACTCGTTTGTGAAGTATTAAAGTGTGCATTATTTTCTTGTTTTGTTTTGTCTTTTTGTTTAGTTTGCTTGGTATATTTTTATTTTTCCTAGCTGTATTTATCCCTCTCTATTAGGATTGAATGCGTATATACATGTGATGCACACTTTAAGGCTTTGTCAATTTTCACCTGTACCCCAAGATTAGGAAATAGAATTAACTCTAAACGAGAAACTAGAAAAGAAAGAATCTCGCAGGGAAACTGAAAAATGTGTGTTAAGAGGGAATACTGAATTTCAAGCCATGCCTGCCTGCTCACGACACATGCATTTTTATCAGCTGAAAATGATAATAACAGAAGACTAAGCAAACCGGTCAATCCGATCACACACACACACCTCATGATATTAGTAAAAATATAATTAATGGATGAGACAATGAAGAAATAGTATACTCGGTTGAATATTGCAACTGGGAGCTGCATGAAGAAGCTGGCCAGTCTTATCTTTAAGGATATCATTATTCTTATCTATACGCTCAGTTCCTAGCTTTTCTCACTTACCCTGCCTGCATATACACCTCTCTTGCATCTGTAGTTCTCTATTTCTTTTACACACCACGTTGCCAGCTGTTGAACTATCCTTCTTTGTGCTATAGTATGTATTCATTTTCTAAGCTTACTTGTTTGTCTAATGTAAGAGTTTGATCATTTTGAATAGTTTAGAAGAAATGATATTATATGATATTGGTGAGATTAAAATTATGGGTAACTGCAATTTCTTTATTTTCTGGTCTCTATACGTTCTCTTTTGGAGAATGTTGGAAATATATGCATAATTTCTTGGTTATTTACCATGCTTTCTTTCTTCTAGCAGAATTTAAGATTCGCACACTAGTTTTCCTAATCATGGTCAAGTTGCTCATTTGGATTTTACTGATCATCTATATTCTCTGTGCCTTTTTGAAGTTTGTGGTGATCATAATGATTGTCATTGTATAAAATGGTGATTATTTGTATTGGAAATGGATCCCTTTCTGCCTTTTATTATCCTGCGAAGTCTCCTTTGCAATTATGTGCGGTTGGATTAATCCAATGGTTTAGTGATAAAAAGAGAAAAATGTCATAATCAGAGGAGAGAGAAAAGTATCTAAAGTTCACTTTCTTCATTTTCGTGGGTTTTCTTCTTCGCATGTTGTTGTTCTCTTGAGTGTTTTACAATACAAAAATGGTGATTTCAGTCACCCAAAATACAAATAAATCGAATCAATCTTTACCACTGTCAGACAAAACCGAGAAACAACATCTGGTTATAGGAAAAGAACAAGAGAGGAGAAACAAGCTGGACATACCTAGAAAACTTAAATAGCCACAAAGTATATTATGAACTGGTTATAGTATGCATTAAAAACTCTTTTACGGATTAGAAAATAGTGTTAGATTAGATTGATGTGACTTTTACAAGCATGTGCATGATGTAGAGTTGAGGTTTGGTTGTTATTGTTATGCATGATAAGGAATTTTATTCCCAACTGTTGATTGGAAAGGTTATTTATTTGTTGTTTTGTTCATGGTTACCAACATATGCTTCATTATTTTTTTTGGGTATTAGATAGATCTTGTGATCTTGTAAAATAATTGTTTGGTATATAATCTTGCATATGCAGTGATCATGGTGGTGAGAAGTCTGTGTTTTCTGAAGAACGAGTTTTTGATGAACCTAATTGGGGAACCTTCGACGCAAATGATGATATTGATTCAGTTTGGGGATTCAATGCCAGTAGCAAAGAGGTATGCAAGCTCTTGCGTGTAAAGTATTGTTTCAGTAAAATCCTTTCTTTTGAAGGACACACATCTATTTGAATTTCTCCTGCTATATTCACTTGTCAGCACCATTGTTGGTGGTTTAATTACTGCATTTCTCCTGCTCTATTGTAACTTGATAGATATATTATTGTAATATTTTGGAAACACTAACCTGATAGTAGTTTAGCCCACCACACCTATGTATAGCAGTGATCTAGGAAAAGTCGCCAAACTAGTACCATTACTCAATATGATAAGACCTCTAACAGAAAAATTATAATATGATATTGTAACCTTCTCAAATTGAAGAATTACCAAGGTCTCAGCTTGTTATAAATTTATGTCAAGAAAAAGCTAGTTACGAATAAACCCACACGACAACAAAAAAAGCACAATTTAAAAACTTGGTAACTTTAAGATAACAAAAAATACAATTTTAATAGCCTTCCCAAAAAAAGGGCGCTCTCAAATAATGTTTGCAAAAAAGAGCACTGTTAGAGCCAACACTGTGTCGGATGGTTGGGATAATTCACATGTAGAGGAGTTAGTCAAAGCATTCATAGCTATGGACAAAAAGACAATGTTGGACTGATGCTTACCAGGAATAGGTCACCGATCAGATCTGTCAGCACCAGGGTTGTCTTATCTAGTTGATTCATACACTCGTATGAGTTGAAGGGCGAAGTCTAACATGAGGTAGTGAATAGGTCCCTCATCACATGAGGGAGTTTTTTTTAACGGTGAGATCAACTCAATGGATTGGATCTGTTCCATCTCAGCAAGAGAGCACATGCACCTCTCCACACTTAATCCAAAATCATAACATACACTCTCTTTTCTCCTAACCACAATTTTCTCTCCTCTCTTCAATATCTCTCTACGTTTAGCACAATCTCGGTGGACCAAGATGATGAAAAGCAACAAGGGCACCATGCTTAAGTGCAACCTGTAAGATAATATGAGAATTCAACCTAGGTATTCAAACATTCATTCTATCACAGATCCTTCAATTACTCCGGTTATCAATTCTTAAACATTCAAACAACGCCGGAGCAACCTAGGTATTCAAACATTGATGAGGGATCTTGATATTGAATGTTGAATCGAAGCCCGAATGAAATTACCGTGAAATTTGTAACTTCCATAAGTGAAAAAAAATTATTAGTTTTTTTTGCAAGAACCTTAAAAAAAATCATCAGCTTTTGGCTTATGTATTTACAAAAGAAGCATGTGATTTCTTCTTGCCTTTCAATTCCGATCAAAACTACGTAAAAATCGTTGATTTTCATTGTGTATATAGGGAGATCCATTCGGATCGAAACGCGGGTCGAAATAACCCGTTTTACCGTTAACGGGCGAAAAAGATGAAGAGAAAAAAAAAGAAAAAAAAGACATAACATGTCTCGAACCTGCGACCTCTATCACCTTTAAAGTGAAAAAATACCAACTGTACCATACATTTAATTAATTATTCTTATGATTTTTAATTTATTTAGTTCCTATCACCAGTTTTGAATTGGAGAACCTCTTGCATAGTCACAACCTCAAACTAAAAATATTTGGGCACACATCCACAAATGAAAAAAATTAAAAGAGAAATAAATTAGTCACATTAATTTTAACATTTATCTTCAAATTTTTGTTATTCAAGTGAGTGTGCCTAAGTATAATTTATTTGTGTTTGTGACCAACTTAGAGTTTCTCTTTGAATTGTGATCAAATAATCAATTATTTAATTCATTTTATTATGGGTTTTTATAAAGACCAAGTATTACATAGGCACAAGTCTTGGGATCAAAACATAGACACGAGCCTAAATAAATTATATATGAACACACATATATGAATGATCAAATTTAAATGAGAAACGATATTAAGTGATGTAACTAAATTACTTCTCTTTTAAATCTTATCATTTTTGTGTGTGTGTTCGATTTTATAATTTGGGGTTGTGTTTAACAAGCATTTATCTTCTACATAATTAATTAAATCGTTGTCCAACAAGCATTTATCTTCGAAGGGGATAGTTCATCTGATCGACTTACCTCCGGGAACCTGATTTGAGAAATTCAAGTTTCTGTATCCTTTTAGGTCTAATAAGGTCAATTTGAACGGTCGGATTGATTGTACTTGTTGCCGTTCAGATTGTAGGCACGTTTAGGTCCTGGAGTAAACTAGTTCCTAAGTTGACTAGTTTCTGAGGAGACAGTTCATCTGATCGAATTATCTCCGGGAACTCGATATGAGAAATTCAAGTTTCTGTATCCTCTTAGGTCTAAGAAGGTCATTTTGAACGGTCGGATTGATTGTAGTTGTTGTCGTTCAGATTGTAGGCACGTTTAGGTCCCCGAAGTAAACTAGTTTCTAAGTTTACTAGTTTCTGAGAGGATAGTTCATCCGATCGAGTTACCTCCGGGAACTCGATCTGAGAAATTCAAGTTTCTGTATCCTTTTAGGTCTAAGAAGGTCATTTTGAACGGTCGGATTGATTGTAGTTGTTGCCGTTCAGATTGTAGGCACGTTTAGGTCCCCGGAGTAAACTAGTTTCTAAGTTGACTAGTTTCCGAGGGGATAGTTTGTCCGATCGACTTACCTCCGGGAACCCGATCTGAGAAATTAAAGTTTCTGTATCCTTTTAGGTCTAAGAAGGTAATTTTGAACGGTCAGATTGATTGTACTTGTTGCCGTTCAGATTGTAGGCACATTTAAGTCCATGGAGTAAACTAGTTCCTAAGTTGACTAGTTTCTGAGGGGATAGTTCGTCCGGATGACTTGCCTCCGGGAACCTGATCTGAGAAATTCAAGTTTCTATATCCTTTTAGGTTTAATAAGATCATTTTGAACGGTTGGATTGATTTTACCTATTGTCGTTCAGATTGTAGGCATGTTTAGATCCCCGGAGTAAACTAGTTCCTGATTGACTAGTTTATAAGGGGATAGTTCGTCCGATCGACTTACCTCCAGGAACTCGATATGAGAAATTCAAGTTTCTGTATCCTTTTAGGTCTAAGAAGGTCATTTTGAACGGCCAGATTTATTGTACGTGTTTCCTTTTAGATTGTAGGCACGTTTAGGTCCTTGAAGTAAATTAGTTCCTAAGTTAACTAGTTTATGTCTCCGCTAATTATTATTTTTTTTATAAGTTACTCTTAACAATTTCTCATATGAAACTATTTTTAGAGTTTTTTTAGATTCTGATTTTTTTAAAAAAAAGTGTAACAAACAGATGTAATATTCATGAAAGTGATTATATTTTTTAAAAAAGTAATTTTTTGTTTAAAAAACTATAACAAACGGGATCATAATCTCTAAATTATTAATGTCAAATTCACTTTTATTTTAATATGTAACAAACGAGCTCTAAACACTACTTGAAACATCACATCAATAAAAGTTATAAGCATGTTATCAAACACATTATGGGCCTGTTTGGATTGGCTTATTTGGGCCTATCTACTCGCATAAGTTTTGGAAAGCCGTTTGGGAGAACATTTAAAAACAACACATGACATTCTTCATAAGCTTTTTCGGTTTATTTTCATAAGTTCTCCAAGATAGGTTATGAAAACAGCTTATAACCTATAGAAAATCAATTTAACTTTATTTCATTTTGTTTTTTTTATAGAAATCGCTTATGTAAGCTTATACGTAAGTGCTTATCAAGATAAGCACGTGTGTATAAGCTGCAAATAAGCTGTTTACCCAAACAGGCTCTATATTTTGATCAAACAAGCTTATAAGTTATAAACTAGATTATGGATGTTTCCAAACACAACTTTTATGTTCAGTAAAAAACTAAATTTACAAGAAAAGTACGAGGGAATGAATTGAACTTTAACTAAAAAAATAAAATAAAACTTAATTTCACTTCAACTATTTTTTTTGCGGAATTATTTCACTCAATTTCATTTTCCCTCTTCTACCAAAATAATCAAGTTTCATCTCCTTCCTTATTCCGCCTCTATTTTGATTTCACCACTTTCATTGTGGCTCCAAAATTCCCCCCATCTAATTTTCAAGAAAGTTCAAATTAAAAGATTTCACTTTAGCCACTTCTTAGTGGGGAATTACTTTCACTCAATTTCACTTTCCCTCTTTATTTTCCCCCTCCTCTCGGTCTCCCAAAAGAAAAAAAAACCCTCATCTTCTCACCTCTCCTTTTCCCCAAATAAAAATCTCTGTAACCTTCTTCATTTTGTCTCTTTCTCTCTCAATCCTTCCTCTCTCTTTTCCCCCAAATCGATCCTTCATTCTCTCTTCTTCTCTCAATTGTTTTACTCTCTTTCCCCCCAAACCATCAAGCTTGTTGCTGCTTCTGGTTGTTGGCCCACCACCAAGCCTTTCGTCAACAGCAGTGCCTCTGGTATGCTCGCTATTTGTGTTATACATCGTACAATTACATTGTGTTTTTTTATTAAAATATTACAAATAAATCGACCCTTAATCCATTCAAAAGGACATGTTTTATTGATTTTCTTTACGAACCATTGTTAATCTATAGATGAATTGGAAAATTGATTTGTGGAAATTATGAAAATTTTCAGGTTTTGATGTTTGATACGGTTAATGGAAGAACTTGCCTACCTCAAAATTCGACAGTAGACAAAATTAACGATTTCCCACATTTTGTTTTGTGGCTCATTAATGTCTTTCTCAGGTAATTTTTTTTTCTCACTCTCTCAGCAACTATAATGTATACACAACATGGGTGTTTTTTCTTTGCACTGTGTTAAATTTCTAACTGGATTTTTTTTGTATGTTTTAGTGGGATCCTTTTATTTCATCCTGTTCTTAAATCTGAACCAAATTGTAATTTTGATTTTGATTGATCGAAATTTTCCAAATCATGCTGTTTTGAATGATGACCAAATCTTTGTTGAATTATTATAGCTTGAAACTATGTCTGCTTATGCTCATCAAATGGAGCAGCAGTACTCTACAGCTAATCTTTCAGATGATTCTGGTATGTCATGCCATTTTTGTCTCACTTTTGCTCTAAATGAATAGCAAAATATTATGAATTTATAATCTAAGTATATTGTGGAGAAGTTAGATTAATACAGTGTAAATCAATATTTTAAGAACCAAACTAGATATTGATTCCAATGAGACCTCCGGGTTATGGTTCAATTGTTTTAAATTGCTAGAACTAGAACAAACTGTGGTCGAACTGCTCAAATAATTGAATTGTAGACAGAGAACTATGTCTGAGGCTAATATCTAAGAAACAATAGGGTTCAAAATAGGTTGGGGGTCTTGTTGCCAATATTACTCAACTCTGTTAATAGAAGTGGTCTATATATTCCTTACAAGAATCACCGAAAGCTCATGAATTCAAACTATCTAATATTTAAGATTGTTTTACTTTTCATTGGACTACACTACTCTTATTCATGGCATAGCATAATTGACCCAGTTGAGAACTTCCTTTTGAGTTTGGCATTAAAATATTTATGCATGTTGACGCTTATTTAGTGCTCAATTCTGGTGTAATGTGAAGCCCTTCCCCTATATCATAGCATGACCAGTACTTTCTACTTTTGATTTTGATTTTGCCAAATTGATCTGCTTTGTTGGATGTCATGCTCATATATGATTTAGCAAATAGGTATTTTTGCCAAGAACTATTCAAGGTAATAAAACTTTGTTGTCACTGCTGCAAACAAGTGATGTTGTTAATAACAGTTCGACCTTGTCTACTAATGCAAATGTGAGTGCTTACCAAGATAGAATTTAAAAAGATGGTTAGTGTTGTTTATTGGTAGATTTGATTTATGAGCTATGAGACAAGACATTGTGATGCCTAGTGGGAGAAAGCTTAGTTTGCTGTTCACTTGATTTGTGATATTTATCCTTATAAAACACATATTTATGTTATATAATTGAGGGTTATTTCCAAGTTTTAATTTGTGTTTCAGGAATAAGTTTGACTCAGGAGCAGTGGTTAGCCTTCAAAGAAAATTGTGCCTGACATAGAACAAGCCATTCAGAAAAGTGATTGTCTTATGATTGCCAAGTGATGTGGTGATACTTGATGTCTCAACTCTCAAGTGACATGACTTTGCTTTTTATGTAATCTTAGTGTCATTTTGTACCTCAACCATTTTGTTCAGGACTTGAAATTACTGTGAATCATGTTTTGTTCAGTGTAGTGCAACTGGAGTAGAACTTTGTAGGAAATCATGTTTTGTTCAGTTGTAAGTAATGGCAGTGCAAAATCCGATTTGTTTTATTTTCTTTGATGGTGCTATTTATTTGGTTTTACAAATGAAAACTTGATTGCATGCAGGGTCTTATGGAGAGGTGTTTCATGGTGAATGGAGAGGAACTGTGAGTTTCTTATATTTTTGAACATAATCAAATGTATTATTCTCATCAAAGAATATGTTATACACCTTTGTTTTATTCTTCTTTTTGGTTTGAAGTGAAAT
>Ga0228711_1007077_pt1 | contig 16412 bp, 16 predicted proteins | sample MedpolnodulmetaG_2_FD_177996 | JGI IMG/M metagenome (GOLD analysis project Ga0228711, IMG submission 177996) | Root nodule microbial communities from Medicago polymorpha collected in Santa Monica, California, United States - brown nodules | ecosystem: Host-associated > Plants > Roots > Nodule...
GTCCAGGGAACATTAATGTCGTGTGTCCTTCAGAGCTCCAAGTGATAGGTTCTGATGGGAGTGTGGTTGCTTGTAAGAGCGCTTGTTTGGCTTTAAACGAAGATAAATATTGTTGTCGTGGAGATTTTAATACTGAGGAAAAATGTCCACCCACAGACTACTCTATGGTTTTCAAGAACCAGTGCCCGGGTGCTTATAGCTATGCTTACGACGATAAGAGCAGCACTTTCACTTGCTTTGCAACACCCGATTACGCCATCACCTTCTGCCCATCAGCTTGAACTCCTCTACCAAATAAATATGCCATTTTAAACTATTTAACTTATGTCTTTGTCTAAAATAAGTGCACATATGCGATGTGCACATATATACACACAAATTTGTGGTATAGTATGAACCACAAATATATATCAAACATAGCGTGCTTTCATTTATTATTGTTTTTATATTCTTTTGTAATTTATTATATCGATGAATATACTATTTGAGTTCTCTTGAATTTTAAATTCTTGATAATCGGTTTTTCTCTTTGTTTTTTTAGTGGTGTCCGGGGTTCAAACCATGGACATTGCATATATTATGTATTGTTCTTACCAACTGAGCTAAGCTCCCGGGACTTTCTTCTCTTGATGTTAGAGTTGCAAAAGATTTTATCATTTTATATGATCTTTCTAAGGAACATTTTGAAATATACACTACCGCATAAAAAGTTTTGTCTAACAAATCAATGCACCAAGTTTCAGATTTGTAAATAACTCTGTTTTATAGCTACGATTCCTCTTTATTTGCTTGATGATTCTCAAAATTTTCACGGGGATTTCTTTTTCATAATGAATCAATAGCGTAGGTCATATAAAATTGTTGTAATTTGCTTATTGTAACGTGAGAAGATTGCCTTCATTTATGGCCACCATATCACTAGTCAACATGAGATCTCCAATCAAGCATTTGGTAAATAGCTTATTTATGTATTTCATTCAGTAAGCGCTTATTTCACAAATTTTGCACAAACTATTAAGGAAAGGCACTCTTTCAAACACCTAAGCAAGTCTTTATGTAGTCACAATGTTTAACCAGTAAGCTCTTCCTACATCTCATTATAAAATAAAAATAGCACGGTATTACACTGCAAAGTAGATGTACAAGATCAATATTCAAATATAAATATGAGAACTACAACATAAATGTTATACAAATGTCATGATAGCTTCACAAATGGCTTCAAATAAAAAACTTAGCAAAGCCAGAAAAGAATAAGATAAAGCTCAGGGTTTCCCCCTTTTATGAGTGACCTTTTTATACAGATTTCTCATTTCTCATGACTGACTATGAATGATCCGACATCGAGGCACCGATTTGTGAAGCATAACTGTCCCTTTGAATGCCATCAACTGTTGGCAGTTCTTTCTAAAGTTGGTAAGCTGCAGCACAACGGTATACTCGGTCATTTTAGAGTGGGGATGCATACGAATGGATTTTCTCAAAACACCGAAGAAAATGTAATAAATAAGGCAGCTTGATAAATTTCAAGCCATAGAAATGTAAAACTAAATGCTAGAATAAAGTGGCAAAATGTAATTAACCTAGCTCCTAAAATGCAAGTAGTCAAGAAAATATATACCTGCTCAGGTTTCGTCCTGCTAAACCCAAATTTATATTTCCATATGGATTCTGCTTCTTCAGCAGCTGGTAACACAAGGTTCTTCACATTCAAGAAGGCCACCAGCCTTTCAATGCACGAGAACAGTGTTTGGAAGTAGCCCTGTTCAGGTCAATTATAACAAAGATGAAGAGTTCACTACCCAGACACAGGCATAAGTTATCAAAAACTTAAAGTAATCTAGTTTATCCCAGTATATTAAAACAGCAATTTATTAAAATTTCAAAACCAAAAACATCACCAAGAGCAAATAAAATTATGATGCAGGCAAGGCAGAAACCCAGAAATTAAGTTACAAAAAATTAAGTGGTAGAGATCATAGAATTAAAAACTATCATCGCTAAACACGTCCTATGGGAACTCGTCAAAACAACCCACTTTGTGAAGTATTAAATAGTGGTCTAGCTAATTAAACATGTGTAACTTACTAGATATGTTGTACACATCACTAACACACCCCAGCCTTACAATGATAACTTTATATTCCGATCGAAAAAAATACCAAAATTTTAAGGGAAAGTGGTTGGGGGCAGTGAGACATTGGTACCCAATGAAAAGGCCAATCAAGTTAGCAGTACAATCCTCAGGCCTCACCTTTCCACGGTTCTTGTGTCTGGTAGCAATTAATGGGAGTTCTGCAATATCTGTACCAAAAATCCGTAGCATGCCCGCAGATACCACAGATGAACTTCAAGGCCAGTTAAATAAAATGTGAACATTACAATAAGAGACATGTCAAATATGAATAGTAAAAGCTAAATAGAGAAATCACTTCCTACTTGACCATTAATAATGCACAGTACACTCCTCCAAAATCTTGAGTCTGCAAATTCCGTCTGTATTTGAATGATAAGCCAGTTGAAACAAGGAAAAAATTAATTGAAGAAAAATATGAAAAGCATACAAATGTTCTAATAGGATTTTCTTACCCATAAACCATGGAAGGAATAAGGTCACGTTCAGTAGCTGCGTCAACTATAGGATCAAAGCATTCCTGAAACAAATACCAAAGTTCAACAATAGTGATCTTGTGGAAAACTCAAAAAGGGTCCCCTAAAGAAAAATAGAAATGCACAATGGCACAGTTATACATTTTATTTTCTTAAAACATTATTAAACAAGTTTTTGTGTAACACACAAGAAATGTCCACTCCGCCCCAGCGCATGCTTTGTCCCCTGGATATGGTGAACAAACTGCTGCAAACATTGTTTGTAAGCTAAAAAAGACATTATATGGGATAAAACAATCATCGTGAGAGTGGTTTGGACAATTCCAAAAGTTATGGTAGGTTTGGGGTTCAAACCAAGTCAAGGAGATCATACTTTATCTATCAAACACTCTGAATCATGGGGAGTAGCAGTGTTATTGGTGTATGTGGATGACATTATAGTGACCGGTGATGATGAAGAGGAGCAACAACTGCTGGGCCAGCACTTAGCCAAGGAATTTAAGATTAAGACCTATGGAAATTATTTTATGGGAATTGAAGTGGCCCACTCTAAGAAAGGAATTTGCATATCCCAACAGAAATACATTACTGGTTTTCTGCAAGAGACTAGTAAGATAGCATACAAGCCTGCAAGTGCAACAATTGATCCAAATGTGAAGTTGCGGGACGCAGACTAAGATACTGCAATTGATAAGGGAAGGTATCAAAGGTTAGTCGGCAAACTTATATATCCATCACATACTAGACCTGATGTTGCCTTTGTAGTAAGCTAAGTCAGCCAAGTCATGCACCTACCAAAGGAGATGCATTTACTAGTTGCACTCCGAATTGTGCAATATTTGAAACGAACACCATGTAGAGGAATTTTGTTCAAACGGAATGGAAGTGTGGGTCTTGAAGCATATACTTATGCAGACTATGCAGGGTCAATTGTGGATAAGAGATCAACTACAGGATATTGCACCTTCCTGGCTGGGAATCTTGCGACTTGGAAGAGTTAAAATGTGGTATCCATATCTAGTGCTGAAGCAGAGTCCAGGGCAATGGCAAAAGGGATAGGTGGACTACTATGGTTAAAGATCATTTTGGAAGACTTGAGAATAAAATGGGATGAACCAATGAGACTTTATTGTGATAATAAATCTACTATTAGCATAGCCCATAACCCAGTGCAGCACGATAGAACGAAACATATTGAAGTTGACTCAACTTCAATATTTTTCATTTTATTTAGTTGACAGACATTCCATCAAAGAAAAGTTAGAGAGTGGCCTAGTTTACACTCCATATGTCTCTTCCCAAGGCAACCTTGCTGATCTTCTAACTAAGGGGCTGACCAGCAATAGCTTTGAAAGGATTGTTTCCAACCCAAGGCAACCTTGCTGATCTTCTAACTAAGGGGCTGACCAGAAAAGGCTTTGAAATGATTGTTTCCAAGCTGGCAATGATAGATATTCATTCACCAGCTTGAGGAGAAGTGTTGTAAATAATGTATTTTTATTATTAGTAGTAGTAATTTATAGAATTTATATTCGTCCCATTAATCCATTAGTTAGAATAGCCTATATAAAGAGTAGTACTTGTACATTATTCATAACTTGAAATATGTTATTCAGTTTTCACAATATTAATCATACAATTAAAACCGTGTGAACATGCATTTATTTTGAGCAAAGCTTCTCAACATTCTCCTAAATTGTATTTATTTACTTTTTAGTGACTGTTTGTTAATCAAAAGATACAATCATGCAAAGGCATACAATGAAGAAGAATCAATTCAGAAAAAGAACACCAACAATAACAAAAATACCAAGCATCTCTGCCATTTTTTGAGGGACAAACAAGGATTATAACTTTCAACCACCCTACATAAAGTTATGATCATGAAAATGAAGAAGAAATATAAGGACAGGCGGAACTTACATTGAATATTGACAGGGCCTCCAAAAGCAACGGCCTGGTTTCAGGAGAAGCAACTTTGCCATTAACAAGTCTCCATCTTATATCAATCTCATTAAGGGGTTCCAAACATCTATCCTCTTGCTTTTTCTTTATAACATCCAAAAGAGATTCAGGGAGTTTCTCAGCTTCCCTAACTAAGAGGTTCTCCAAAATAGAATGAATTCTTGTGCAATCATTGCAACAAAGCCAGTCCCCTTCCGGCAATTCCTGCAATACAATTACGTCCAATGGACAAAGGTGAGATCAGTGTCCAAATGTATGTGTCAATATATGAAGAAAGACATAAAGTGATACCTTCAAATATGCCATTTTATGATCCCTCAAACAGCCCACATGATATTCCTTTTCACACTGCAATGAACAAGGAGGGGAAGAGGGTTAAGGAAATAGCGTGAAGTTTGTTCAGCATAACTTAGTCAATCCCATAAATCATTGTCGATCTGATTATACCCTTCTTCAAATAAGGAAACTTTGGGTCTGTTTATTTTGTGAAAACATTTCCTATTTTTATTTCCTAAAATTTATGTTAGTTATAATTGTTAACAAGGAGAAAAAGGCTCTTCAAGTGAACAATTATATTAAAGTTCCAGAAACAATGAAAATGACAAGAACTATTTTCATTATTTCCATAAATGCATCATCCTTAGCTAGCAATTTATCGTCTCTTCATCACAATGGCTCGCTTCAAAAGTCTCTCCTCTTAATTTTTTTTTAGGTAGAATGTCTCTCATCTTCTTAATAGCGTGTTGAAATGAATACAATTTAAGAAATGAAAGCAAAATATTTTCACAAAATAAACAAGCACTTAATTATAAATGTTCCTGGGGCCTTCTACACATTGTCAAAATAATACAAGGAACAGAATGATTACCTGATCACAAATTATTATTGTACGTGGACCAAATCCTGATCTGCTGAAGTCAGAACCCCTACATGAACCAAATTTTCCGTTTAAAATATATAAAGGGGGAAAATTATGGCTACTGAGGTAAAAGTGTGATCTATGCAATGTAATTATCACCTGCATAAAGCACATCCACCAGTCTCCGCTTCAAAGTCTTTCACTATGCGAATGCATCTCTTGGCAATCTGTTCTATAGGATCAACTCCTTCAACCCTTCCAGCTGCCACAGCATCAGGATTGAGAGCCACAGATCCTTCTCCAAGGAACATGTGTTGACAGATTGGACAGTACCGACCACGTCGTGGAGTACTTGATACAGATGCACATTCTGTACATTTCCAAACATAAGACATTTAAGCTCACTTAGAAGATGAATAAAAAAGGGCAACCCAGTGCACTAAAGCTGCCGCATACGCAGGGTCCGGGAAGGGGTCCCACCATTTTTGGTGTATTGTACACAGCCTTACCCTGTTTTTGACACAAGAGGCTGTTTCCAGGATTTGAACCCGTGACCTTTCAGTCACATGACAACAACTTTACCAGTTGCGCCAAGGTTACCCCTCACTTAGAAGATGACTAATTGTAATTTATCATACAGAGCAAATATTATTCCTAACTGCTGCTTCCAATTAAGTAAATCATGAAATAAAGTTTTAGGTGTCAAAGCCTTAAAAATTTCATTATTTCCATATGAAATTGGAGCTTAATACCTTCAGACAGCAAAAGGTTTACCAACTAGAAAGTTTATATTCAAACAGCCAGAAAGCATGTCAGATTACAAATTCCATTGGAAAAATAACCGATCAATCATTTATTAGACAAATGAGATTATGCTAACTTGCATGCATTTAGATAACAAACCTAGTAGACCACATAACTACTAATAAGGAAACCAGCGATGAAGGTAAAAAGATGTTGAAGAAGGCAAAGAATAGATAAACAGGCTTTTTGTCTAGTTCATTCTTCAGTTTCCTTAAACAGTCACAAAGAAGCTTTTTCCTATACGCTACCTAGGGGATACAGAAATGAGAAACTGTTGCATCTCATATCATATATCTGAGTTTCAATACAGATGACATAACTTACAAATAACAGAGGACAAATAAATATGGAAAAGGATGATTTCACACACAATAGAAACTAGATACTGTCTGTCAAATCTTGTCAATTAAATCTTACCTTTATGAAATGCCCTTGGGCATCCATCACAGAGAAACAAATTTCCACCATCCCAACAAACAATGCATGCAAGATCATTATATTTAGCAGTGCATTTGCGATCTTTTGAGAGGAATAATGCCAACTCATGGAGAGACACCCCATTCGACGTGTAGATGTATGCATAACTGCTCAAAATCATTTCATGTCATGAAAACTCGTAGATACAAGCAATAAATGATTCAAAAAGATTCTCAGTTCCTCCAACACAGCCACGACCCCCCCAACCCCAGGGCATAGGGAACAAAAAGAAAACTCACGGCTTCCTGCGAGAAGCCCACCCTGCATGAACCTCAAACTGTGCGGGGCTGATCTGCACAATTTAAAAATTCAAAGCATTATCTCTACTGCTTAAAAATTCCTGAGGTGTGCATATACACATACAAGAGTAATAAGTATAACTACCTCAGTGTTACAGCATCGACAAAGAATTCCGGATTTCTTTTTGATACCCTCAAGCCGTTTCTGTCAATTAGAACAGACCAGTTAACAGAGTAATACACACACAGTAACTTTCACATAAAACACACACATAAACAACCTGTCCACGTGCATAATAAGCTACTTCGGCTCCATCAGGCAATCCATCTTCGTCAAAAATTAATTTATGCAATCGCTGATGCCTTAAGAAGAACATGTTTGGTGAACAAATAATTACTATCGCTGAGGAAGAGAGATAAAGAAAATAGAGACATATATACACACACATATGAATTAGCAGAAAGGGAACTAACTTCTTATTGATCCTCAACTGACTCTTATTTGGTGGAGATGAACACTGCGAATTTGAAGTAATTGGAGCAATCTTCAACTTGACTGACACTTTTGATGACCTGGTGATAACAACTGATTACAATAAAGAGGGGAAAAGAGACATGGCTGTAAACAATTTAACAGGTATGTTATCCTAACTATATAAGGGTGCTAAAAAATAATGCAAGCCACATACTTTGTTTCCATGCTGCACAAACTTTTCTTCTGCGTAAGAATAGCCACAGAAGCACTCTTCTTGGAAGATTTTGACATGCTGAGCCGTTTTGATGACCTTGATAACATAGTTGAGAACATGTAAGCACTCTTGAAAAATTGGTTATGCAAAAACTTGACAGATTTGAATAATATACAAGATAAATGGAATAGATAATAAAACCCACTTTGTTCTCTTCTTCTGTTGTTTCTTAGTTTGTGATGACATACACGTTTCAGAAATACTAGATGGACTAGAGAACAGATATGGTCGAGGAGTCCTGAAATATTGTAATACAGTCATGACATAAAAGAAAGTCAGAAGGGAAAAGACTTTTCATTGCTAATACATGGTTTTTAGAAAATCAATGATGTTTTCAACGACAGGAAAAGAAGTTATTTTACAACAATCGTTCTAGTAAAACAACTTAATTCAATACATTAGTAACCAGTCAAATAGCAAGCCAGCAGTTTTGTAAAACCATGTCAATTCAAGAAGAAAAAAATTAAAACTGTGATTTTAAAATTAGAATGGGAATTCATTTTCATCTATTATTTCCCAATAACAGTTACTTTTTGCATTTTCTTTTACAATAATGCCTGTAATGATTATGTCAGATAGTAGCCGTATCTGTAAAAAAATATAAGATAAACATCTGCACAAGTTGGATAAACAACTAGCTTCTATCCTTGAAAAGCAATTTGTTGCAATAATTAACAGATTATTGCAAAAACTCAACTCACATCATGTGGGTGAAAGGAGTTCTCAATAAAGAGCATAAGTTTCCAATCATGTGGCTCCACAAACATTATCAACACTAAAACACATACCAACCACCGCTTCCAAATGCTTGGCATGCGTGAGCCGAAGAACTAGGGGAGCCACAATTAGGGCCAAAACATCAGACCACAGATAGTGAATATGACATTGCACCTCACCATTATCCAAAAACTAATAACATTGAGTACATAGGTTTGTTCTCTTGTACTGTCACCTTTCGTACGCTCATTCTTTAGGACTCCAAACGCACACTAAAACTCTCAACAGTTACCTACTAAACCGAACGGCGGAATAAATAAATACCTGACTCTTTTGCCAACTCCACGAATAGGACTGTCTTCAGATTTGCTTGCTTCCACGCAAGAATGGCATATAAGCCCCACTCTTTTCACAGTTGAAACAGGGAAAGCCCCTATGGGAATAATAATGATAAAAACAACAATAAGAGTAAGCGTCCAAGACAGTCAACAAAGAAATAAATGTTCCGTGAAATTTAATCCTTAGTTTTACATCAAAAAAACTATGACCATGAGACAAACATGACAACGAAAAACACAAATGACTCCAAATAAGAAAGGTAAGGCTCTTACCTCTGCAGCTCCTGCAAGTAAAATACTTCTCTTCAGGCGGTAAACAAAGAAAATTTTGAATGGTGGCTTCCATAGAATGTGAGGGAGCCGCCCTGCATACTCCCAATAACTCAAGAAGACTCTTCCCATTTTCAAAGCAAATATACTGTGTTGCTCTCTTATATATATTACAGGCATGAATCTCAAACGTGGAGGGGGGAATAATCTACACAGGCAGAAGGAACAAAATAAAGAGTTGTCTTGAATATAAGAATAAGAAACCACTAAGGTAGATAGCAGGTACTAATGGGTAAGCAACCATAACCCAAAGATAAAAATGACAATGACAACTCACTCTGCGTCCATTGCACAGACAGCACGAGCACAATATCCCCCCACCAGCAATCACACCCTCCAGTCTCGAATTTATAGCCTACAATCACACCGCATCAATATTAACTTAGTGTGCAGCTATGAAGCACTTAGTAAGACATTAACATCCATACCATACTATCTTGTCAACATTGGTAACAAATTAAAAAATTGAAAAATTGAATGTAACCACATGTGTTAGTGTCAGACACCAATATGTATCAAACATTGAACATGCCTTCACTCTAAAGTGCTAGCGCTGTATAGGTGAGCATTATAATTATCTAATCAAATAGGAGTATAATTAATACTATCTAATATTCTATTATATCAAATAATAATATAAAGATTTTGCTAACAAGTGTCCTAATAGCACAAGTTAAGGAAATTAATTAGAAAGGAGAATGTTAACCAGTGCCCCAAGGGCATTGGTTAAGCATCCAAAACAAGTAAGTTTTTCTGAAAAAATTGTGTAATCATTACTTGATCAAAAGTAACATCTTATATCTCATATTTCCAAGACAAAATTTCTATTTGTAGATTCATTAACCATTGCCCTGAGGGCACTGGTTAGCAAGACCCATATAGAAATATTGTCTTAAACAAATTTTAAACTTTTAAAAAATTACGGGTGTGTTTGTTAAAAAGAAGCTATAAGCTAGCTGATAGCTGAAAAGCTAGCTTATAGCTGATGGCTGATAGCTTATAGCTGATTAAAATAAAAAGTGTTTGGTAAAATTAGTTGTTGAAGTAGCTGATAAATATAAAATGACGTAAAAGGGCATGTTTGTGTTTTTCATTATAAATCATATATACAATTTTTATTACTTAATGTATTTCTTTTTCAATGTTTAAATTTATTTCAAAATATTTTCATCTCCTGGATGATAAATGTATTTATTAATTCAATTGACAATTTTTGTAAAAAGGAATGTGAACAAGAAAATTTGAAAAGCCATACCATGATGCTAACATGATGCAAAACGTGGGCAGTTATGGGTAGTTTTTTTAATTAAAATTAAATTAAACTAAATTAATGAAAGGTTAAAATTGGAAGAAAATATAAAAAGCTAAAAGCTATAAGCTCAAAAGCTACTTGAAGCTTCTCAAAAAACGCCATAAGCTAACGAAAAAAGCTTTTTACTAAATACGACTCATTCTACAAAAACAAGATCTATTAGTCCAACAAGCTATAAGCTAGCTTATTTGTGTTACCAAACACAGCCTACATGTACAATTTTCAAAACAGTATCTCTATTTTTCAATTTCTTAACATGTACACTTAAGGCATTTGTCAGCCATTACCATAATATAAAGATCTATTAGCAATGAATAGAAATTATTCACTTCAATTCTAAGAAGCACAAACACAGACACCGACAACACGAACAGTGACATTTTAATAAGATAAACTGACATAATTCAATGCAATCACATATGTTGTTTTGTGTCCGTTGTTGTGTGTCAGACACCGGGGCACGTCTCCAATCAGAAGTGCCGGTGCTATAGAGCTTCAATTAAATCATATCATATTCAAATGACTAACTAAATTTCTCAGTAAATAAGTACAAAATCAACATTTCAATCAAAATATAAAAAAAAAATGACATGAAGAAGAAATTTAACCTCTTTTTTGCAACCGACATAGACAACAGCAACACCATCAAGAAAACCAGTATCAAAAAGCTCCTTCATAGTCAACCACTTCTCACCAACCGTTTCGTTCTTCTCAATCTTAACACTCTCAGCAGCGAGTTTAGCAGCAGCAGAAACATCTTCACCGGAATCAACTTTCACCTTAAACGACGGCCGCCGTTGCCGTTTCGAAGTCCATTTAACGACGTCGTTCTTCACGGCCTCCACATTTTCATCGATTTTCAGCCTCTTCGGTTCTTCGTTATCGGAATCGCGATGATGATTACGCTTTCGGCGTGTGTAAACGAAGTAACCGTTTATCTGAATCTTACTCTTGCATGTGTCGGTTTCCATGGGGGAGGTGAATCTGAAAAAGAGGGGGGTGAATTATTGAGGAATTGGTGGAAGAGGCATTGAAAATGGAGAGAGAGAGAGAGAGAGAGAGAGTAGGGTTTTGGAGGAGAGAGAAAGTTTCAGAGAGAGGGAGATATTTGGGATTGGGATTGAGGAAGAAGAGGGGTCCACGAGTTTGACTCAGTGAGTCGTCGTCACTCGTAACTGACTAGCTTAGCTTTCTGCCCATGACGTTCGGGTCTGAATTTGGAATTGGATACATACTCTGCACGTGAATTAATAACACTTCTTCGATACTCATCTGCATAGAGAAATTTGTACAAAAGTTTTTACATACATCACATTTTTCGGTGTAAGCATTTGACCGTTTGATACTAGTAAGTTTTTTATTAAGAAGTTAAGCAAGTCTATCTAAATTAACATCGTTGGACATGAGACATTGAGGAACTATTCTAGGCTAACATGAGTGTCGATACAAGTTAAATCAAATTGTACTTTTTTATTTAGGAGTTACTTGACTAATGCTATAATAGATTTAAGTCGTTTGATTTTCAATCGACGATTGAGATTGTTTTACTATATAAAATCAATTTTGAAATTTGAACTGTGCAATTTTAAATCACCGGTTGAGATTGATTAGAGTGTGAAACTGTGTGAATTTTCTACACATTAGTGAATCCTTATTTGTCCACTGTGTGCTTGTTTGTTTTCACGTCAAAAACCAATTTAATGTGTGTCTACATCATTGCTACTTTTTCTAGATTCTAGATTTCCACGTTAAAATTGTTTAGGGACGCGATAAATGTGAATGAAACGATGTTTCAAACAGGTGCATAATGTGATAAAATTAGTAGCGGATCTAAGTTAAATAGGTTTTGTCCACGATATGATTTTTCTACATATCAATGGTGTTCCAATTATTTATTCTTTTTATAAAATTATTTAATAATTAATTTAAAAATAGTCAAATTCATTAAAATATGAACTATCTCAATATAATACGAATAATATTGAACAATATAAAAAGAGTTTGTTATAATCTTATTTGTGAAAAATATTTTATTGTAGTATATATCAAAAGTGATATCTATACTAAAAAAAAAAAGTGATGTCTATTTCTATATACAATTGTGTGTAATAGAAAAAACTAATACATGATTGTCTTTCCGCTATTACATATTAAAAGCAATTTATAAACAAAACGGATTTGTTTTTCAGTGATGAGGTGTTGTTTTAATCATATAAGTGTCCTGAGTTCTACTCTCCACTACTCCAATTTTTAATAAAATTTACTTAATTAAAAATCTATATATGCATCAAATTGGTCAGGTTCATCAAAACAGTTGAGTAACCAGTTTGCACAAGTTTTAACCAAGTTGCAGCAATTTTCACAATTTCTAAAGCATGGTCGGTCTATCATGCTACTCGAATCGACTACTCCACCGGTTCCTAGTTTGACCGGTTAAAACATGATATGAAACATCAAAACCATGATGAGAAAGAACATGGCAAATTTCTTTCTAAAAGTGATAGTTATAGTGTCATTAACATGAAGAAACTCAAAAAATCGTAAAAGGTGTGCAACCATTTTTATCCACAAACATCAAAATAGTAGACATATGCTCCCTTAGGGATTCATCACAAGATTCATGAAAAATTATGAAAAAATTGAAGCGTTCCAGTTCAATAAACATGATTTGCATAATTTGCTGTTGAATTGAATGAGAAATATACTTTGCATTGCATGCAGCATTCTTTATCACTACATTTGCAAGTTCATCATTGTAAGATGCTAAGAGTTTGATCATTTCAAAAAAAAATACCCTTGATTTCTTTATCTTAGAGATTCGTCATGGCATCTATAAGCACAATCTTGAAACGATAGCCAACGAACTGAATTGATTTAGCACTTTAGACGAAGTCTATTTTGGAGAATTTGATCGAAACTATTCTCACTTAGGGCATTTCTGATGTGCATATATTGATTGAACAAATCTCTGAAAGCTTTTAATGCATTATTGTGACATGTACAAGGACTATCTTCAATATGTTAAAGAAAAGCACAACTCTTTCCAGCATTGACGTTTTTCAATGCTTTAATTCTTTTTATAATAACGACGTCAACTGCATGATTCTCACTTGGTTTTTTCTTTGGTAAGTTACAAAGCAAACAATAAGCGATGTCATTAGTTGGAAAGTACTTGATGACAATTTACCAAGTGCACCAAATCACACAATAGAATTGTACAAAAATAATATTCTGTAAACATATTTTAATAAAACCCGTGCATCGCAAATTTAGGAAGAAATATAGTAACCTTCCATGAGGTTTACCTTTTTAATTATTTTCTACATACACACGAAACATGGATTAAACCCCTGACTAATTGCTTAGCCGCACTAAAATAAAAGCATATTTTAGTGAAAAAATGTTATGACTATAATTATTTTATTTAAAAGATAAGATTTTTATCAAAGTGATTTTCACAATTTAAAAGATAAGATTTTTTATCAAAATGATTTTCACATTTCTTGAATATGATATAGCCAACTAAACGTGATACGTTTTATATGATTAATCAAAGTGTTATATTATTAAAAAAAAGATTAATTTTCATATTATAGTGTAAAATGTTTTACAAGTGAATCCAATCAAACCACATCAAGTAAATATTGCTGGAGATATTTTTTGAACTAACCTAAAAATGTGGCATTAGGACTGTATATTTTTAGATACCAAAATTAAGGTATTAAAAGTTTCAATTTTTTGTATAAAAATGCAATCAATTGTCTTATATGGGCAGAACTCAGTTGGTGAAATAAGTGATTCATGGCATGCTAGTTTATTCTTTTCATATATATCAATGGCCTATCAAGCTTCTGAATCAGATTGATAAATGGATTCGCAACTTTATTTGGAGTGGGGACATTCAGATTAGAAAAATTTGCACGGTCTCTTGGGCTAAGATTTGTGCCCCGTTTGAGATAGGGGGCTTGATATTCACTCAGTTAGGTACATCAATAACTCTTTGCTTCTGAAGCTCTGCTGGTATTTTCTCTCTAGTGATGTCCAATGGGCGTCTCTTTGTCGCAGTTTCCTCCAGAATAAGCGCCCCATTTGTTATTACCTCAAGTCTTCGGTTTGGCCTGGATTGAAGTCTCATTTGAAGAAGTGGTCGCCAATACCTAATGGGTTATCGGTAGCAGAGAGAATATTTTTTATTGGACGAATAATTGACTTGGTTTCTCTTTAGTTGATGCTTTGGCGGTTCCTGTTGCTGCCCATTTCTCTTTGACGACCAAAGTAATTGATTTAATTGTTGATGGTCGCTTATTGATCCCATCTTTTATATATCCCCGAGATAATCTTCCTGATACTCTAGTTTGGAAGCATTCCAAAGACGACGCTTTATAGACAAAGGCAACTTTTCTTCATCTTTATCCGAAGGGACTTGACATTTTTTGGGCTGTTAAAATTTGGTGTCATTTTATTCCTCCTTCTACATCTTTTATTGGTTGGAGATTGGTTCATAACTACATGCCTACTAATGATCAACTTCGCCGTCGTGGTTGTATTGTGGTTTCAGTTTATTCTTTGTGTTACAGTTCTTTTGAAAGTACGGATCATTTGTTCATTGATTATCCGTTTGTAGTAGCTATTTGGTTATGGCTCCAAACCAAATTTCAGATCAACCTTGACTTTTCGTCCCCTTCTGCTCTACTGATATGTTGCTTTTAGTCTCTGGTAGAAAACATTATGTTGGCAGGGGTGCTTCATTCTATGCATACTATTTGGATTAGTCGTAATGTTGTCAGATTTAACAATGCCAATAATCCGGTTCATGCGGCAATCGCAAAGGTTAGATCTTCCATCTCTATTGGCGCTAGTTTTTGTAAAGGGCAAGTTTGGCCCGAGTAGCATTAGTGTTGATATTCTTGCGGATTTAAACATCTCTTTGATTTTTAAATCCCCTTCGTCCATTAAGATGGTTCTTTAGCGGCCTCCTTTGCATCCGTGGATTAAGGTCAATACAGACGGGTCCTTGAATGGTAATGTTACAGCTTGTGGTGGCATTTTTCGAGATTCTTTAGCTGGTTTTTTGGGTGCTTATTCTAGCCCTCTTCAGGTCCCTTCGGTGTTGCATACATAGCTCTTGGGTATTATTATTGCTATTGAGCAGACGCATATCAAAGGTTAGAGTCGCCTTTGGATTGAGAGTGATTCGCATATAGCTATTCAGGCTTCAAAATCTCATGATTTGGTCCCTTGGGACCTTCGCAACCGTTGGAGCAATTGCTTTGCCCCTCCTTTACGCCCCCTCTTTTCCCATGTCTTCAGAGAAGGTAACACTTGTGCTGACAAGCTTGTTGTGTAACGCCCCAATTTATTTTTTAATTATTTTGGGTTGAGTTTAGAGTCTTTTATATGACTTATGTGATTTATGTTGATTTATGACGTGTTGTGATGTTTTAATATTTTATTATATGACTTATGTGATTTATGTTGATTTATGACATGTTGTGGTGTTTTAATATTTTATTAAGTGGCTTTATATTTTATTTTTTAGTAGAATATGTTGGATATTTAGGATAAATATATATAAGGGGCTGGTTGGATATATTTAGAAAATACGTTGGTTTAGTAGTAAATATGTGTGGATTTTAGTTAGAAAATATATGTGGGCTTAGTTAGAAAATATGTATATTTAGTTAAGAAATATACGTGGATTTAGTTAGAAAAATATGTGGATTTAGTTGGAAAATATGTTGAGGGTGTGAGATATAAAAGGAAGAGAGCAGCCACAAATTAGGTTAGAAGCTTTTGGAGAGAAGAGGAGAACCTAGAGAAGAAGAGAACCAAGAGAAGAGAAGAATTCGTAGAACCTTGCAATCACCAATCTAAGGTAAGGGTGAGACTAATATTCTCTAATCTTAAGTGGTATAATTCTGAAATTGGATTTAACATGTAGTTTTGTTGTTGTTCATGTAAAATTGAGAACTAGGGTTTAAAACCGGATTGGATAATAGAACACGTAGGATT
>Ga0228711_1007079_pt1 | contig 16407 bp, 8 predicted proteins | sample MedpolnodulmetaG_2_FD_177996 | JGI IMG/M metagenome (GOLD analysis project Ga0228711, IMG submission 177996) | Root nodule microbial communities from Medicago polymorpha collected in Santa Monica, California, United States - brown nodules | ecosystem: Host-associated > Plants > Roots > Nodule...
TTAATTAATTTATCATTTCCAAATTATATTTTTCTAGTGCTTATTTCGTTCACACAATTATGTACCCCCATTAATTAAAGATACACCCCCACTATATAATCTAAGGTCAAAAATTGGGGTATGACAGGCTCTAAGTCAGAAATACTAAAATAGGCAGCTTTTGTCAAAGAAGCAAAAGCAGCAAAAGGGTAAAAGGGGGGGCGCGCCACTTTGTTATATTTTTAAACAAGATCTTCAAATTCTTTGCACAATATATTTTGTTATGAGATCTACATATTTTTGGCATGAATCCTTGCACCATATATTTTGTATGAGATCTTCATATTTTTGGCACGAATAAGCTCCAATTCCCTTTCTTTTGCTCCAAGACTAAATCTTTTGAATATTTGTTCCTAAAATATAATAACTTGCAATTGAAGTAAAATAGTCCTAAAAGAAAATAATATTTAAATAAAACTAAATCAAATCTAAATAAAATAGACTTAAATAACATATTAAAAACACTAATTTATTGACTCATCAGCCTTCAAATAATCAAAAACAGGCATAATTCATTTTCAAAATTCATAAACAGTCAAAGCGGATTTATAAAATAAAACAATAACATCTCAACATCTCAGGCAATATCATCATACACATCATGGTTTCTCAAAGTAATCCAACAAACAATAAAACATAAATCCAGACAAAGTTCTAAATCAGAGCCTATAACTAGACTCCAAAAGCAAGCATAAAAGAGAGGAAGCTTCAAGCTATCCTTGGTACTCATGATGATCGTGCATCCTCAATCATGCATGTCTACACCACCCAATCGAATGGCATTGGCGGAAACTCGCAAAAGGGTGAGAAATACTAAACATAGAAAATCATGAGCATAAGAATAAATTAAAAGCAACAATTATCATATACTCAACAATTCAATATCTCGGATAATATTCTTATACAATTAGGCATATCAATTCTTATATGGTAAGTTCAAGACATATCAAATCCTTACATCATCACCCTATCACCAAAACAATTCATATTATTCACAGTTCAACAGTATCATCACAAGTGCAAAAATATCACCAAGTATTCACATATTCATGTACACATCATCAAACATTATCGCATAATTTAATACACGACTTTCACATCAGTCCATATGCATGCAATGTTCTAGACACGACTCTACGTGCATGTGGTACCATTTTGGATGTCGGAGGTCTATTACCGATTGATCCCTCTACATATTCTCTACATATTCTCCACATATAGAACTTATGAATGCATGAACTTCAAGTATAGACTCAACAATGCACAAAATCATCAAATCAATATGCCCATACTTCAAAAATTCATCATCATTAAAATAATCACCATATCACATTCGTCATATTTATCACACAACATCTCTTCACATTTCAAGCATAATAGACGATTAATCATCTATGCCTAGTTACTTCACATTTCAAGCATACGTATCATAGCTAAATTATCTATCATTCATCAACTCATCAATGGCACATAATCATTCTCAAGTTATCAAGGCACAAATCATTAATTTCCAAATTCTGTCTGTTTCCTACTTATATCAAAGTTCGTCTATTTTCACAATTTCAAATTATTCAATCCAATCTCATCCTACGCCAATCTAAGCCAATCATAAATACTCAATTACACTTCAATTAACTAAATTTAGGTGTTTGAGACCCATTTGTATGCATTAGGAACCTTAAAATGCGAGAAAATTGGAGTTTCCCTACACAAAGGGGGAGCACGGTCGTGCCAAAGGGGATTCTGCAGTTTTTCGTTTTGGCGCGCGAGACTCCGTTTTCAAACCCGTTTTCGATCCCGGTCGCGCCAAAATCATCCCAACACTTAAACATTTAAACCCTACCATTTAACATCATTTCTAACTCAAAACATTTCAATTCAACTTATCATAAAATAGCTTATTTCATTTAATCACTTAAAAATAACTTTTAGCTTAAAAACTTGTTTTTCTCCAAATTCAATCCCACACCCAAAAGCTCCCAACCAAAACAGAATTTCTTAACCATTTCATCATATTAACAACTTCAACAACACAATCATATAACTCAATTCATCAAAACACCACTTTGCATGATTATAACCCATTTCTCACAAAATTCACAAACAACCACAACTTAATCCAAACATCACATTTAACATAATTATTTCCATAAATTTCAACATAAACTCATGCCCAATAACATGGCAAGCAATTAGACCATGCTTTGAGCAATAATCATCAACAATATCATTATTTTCACACATTTAAGATAAAATCTCAAAAACACTTATTCCATATAATCAACTATGAGTTTTAACACAACAACAACAACAACATTTCACCACTTTTATCATATTCAAAATTAGCTTAAACAATGGAGCACGGAAATTAACATGAATCATCAATATTTCATGAAAACACAGCAACACACCATAACCAATTTTCTACCCATATCATACTTCAATCCAATGAAAAATAATTCCCACACCCATGCCTTAGATTTCAAACCTCAAGCCTTCCTAGATCCAAATTTTCCCTTCTACTTATCTTCAAGCTTGTTCTACCTCTTTCTCCTCTTGGGTCTCTTTCTTCTTTCTTCTCTCCCAATTTTCTCTCTATTCTCACTTTGCCTCTTTCTAGTGAAACTTACCAAATGAATCTCCAAAACTAGGGTTATGACTAACACTAGTCTTATATAATCATTCTATTGGGCTTAGTTAACTTGATAATGAAGGTGAGAAAAACACAATAAGGGAGGTTGAATTGTGTTAGGTTTTTTCTTCGTTTTCTCCTACTGAAATCACTGGTTAGAAGCAGATAGAGTTCAGCTTCTGAAGTAATGTTCAGATTCTAAATGCAGTGGATAAAAACAGAGAGAGAGAGAGAGAGAGAGAGAGAGCAATTATACAGGTTCCTTCCACAAACCGGAAGTAGTCATGTCCCCCATGCACTTCCAAGGAGAGTTCACTAAAATGTAATATCTGATTACAACTGCTCACTGCTAAAACTAGCAAGAGACTTCAAACTACTCAAGCACAACTGCAAGAGATTTCCTATGCTCAAGAACAAAATCAAGAGACTTCCTATGCTCAAGCACAATTACAAGAGACTGCTATTCAAACAGAATTACAAAGAAATTTGTTTGAGGTTGAACACTTGATATACAATTAGTGGTGTTCACAATACAAATCAAATACAGACTCTTAAGACTCTAGAATTTATAAGATATGAAAGTGGTTAAGAAATTCTAAGTGAACTTTTGATGTAGAACAATTTCAGGAGAGTTTTGGCGCTTGTAAATTGTTGTAGAGTCTTTCCATTCTCTAGGTCTTCACTCCTTTATATAGAGGTGTGAAAGAGACGTTGTTGAATTGCCAGCACATCAAAAAGAGTCGTTTGAAACTTGATCAAATCACCAATGATCTTTTGCCCGATATGGTTATTGTCCTATGAAGGATCAATTTCAAATCCATTCCAAGTCTGGAGGAACACCATTGCAGGCACAACTGTTGTTCTTGTCTTGTTGCAGAGACAAAACAAAGTAATGGAGGTAGTGGTTGTACAGTTCATACAATTGTCCTTTTTTAACTCTCTCCAACGAATAAGCATCCAATGCCTTCAAATCCATTTGAATTAGCCGTTGTTTCATTCTTTCAGTCTTTTGCAATGATGGACGTGATTAAATCATTTTGAACAGCCTTTGAAGCTTTAATTCTCTCAGCTTCTGATGATCTTCAGAACTTCTAATGAAATATGCTTCTCGTGATCTGCTTCTGATGAGGTGCTTCTGATGACATCAGCACTTCAGGAGCACTTGTCTTCAGAACCTCTTTTCTTCAGACGCTTCAAGCTTCCTTCTTGTTGATTCCATTGCTCTCATTTGTTCTTCCAGAATCTAAGCTCAAAAGAGACACTAAATTTTTTTGTCTATGGTCTTGCACACTCTAACAAATATTAGCATATCCAATTGACAATTTTTAATACCTTGTTATCATCAAAACTCAAAAGGTAATGTTAAACACATTTTGTTCCAACAGATAACTATTGGCCTCAATCTTATTCTTACTAACAATTAACTCTCATCTTTATAATTCATTTAATTCTCCCTTTTTACCATTTACCTCTACTCCTATTAATTCTACAAAGTTATCACTAACCTCATAAAATAACCTTCACCTCGAATTTACTTAAATGCCCTTCACTCTACAAATTACCAAAATACCCTTAATTCCTCTATTTTTACTAAAATCAAATTAACCCAAATATTCAAACACATCAAATAATTAAATAAATAATAAAACAATTAAATAAATAATATACTAAAAATCGGGTCGTTACAAGCCCCGCTGGCTTTATGAGATACATACATGTATCTTGGAATTGAATCTGGTTGAAAGTAAGAGTATCTTCTCTGTCTATCCCGCTTGCATGGAAGTGGTAAGTTAGTTAAGTCTGGAAGTGGGAAGAGTAACAATTAGAGCACTATTTCCTGAAAGGTATGTTCCATCATTGAATTCCTGTAAATTCTAACTTCTTGCAATTTTGGTGCTTCAAGATAAGCAACAGTTTAAGTTTGGGATTGTGATGATCGATGGAATAACATGACGTTTTAGTCATGTTTTTAGTTATTTTCTTTGCATTTAAAGGAAAATTAGAAGTCAATTATATGATTTTTCAATGATTTGAGGAATTTTTTGTATATCTTTCATTCGAGTCGTTGTAATTCAATTTTATCCTAAATCATGCAACTCCTTAGGTGTTTTGAGTCTTTTTAGTAAAAAATCATGTAAATCGGTAAAACAAGACATCAGGTGAAGAATCGAGGAAAAGAAGATTGAAGTTCAATGGTTCATAGAAGACATTTGCAGACAATAAAAAGTAAATAAAGTTTATTTGAAGTTCCAAGGCATTGCAAGACGGAAAAACACTTGAAAAACGATTGAAAACAACAGAATTCGTACGAGAGGCGCTGCCTCATGCGCCCCTGCGCATGAGCCATGCTCCCCTACGCATGGGATAACAATACATATTGTGTCATGGTCCCCTGCACACCATTCAACGCGCCCCAGCCCCGCACATGGACACGACCGGTAGTTGATGTTTCCTTTTTTTCCAAGCCGTCGTTGGTGGAAAATGTAACACCCCGATTTTTAATTTAGTTTATTAATATAATTATTTTATAATATTAATATTAATATTATTATTACTATTAGTATTGAGTTTTTGGCATTATTTTTTATTATTATTATTACTATTTGAATTAAATCAATTTTTGGAATATTTGAATGGGGTTATTTAGTTAAGGGTAATGTTATCCAGTGCTCCCGGGCACTGGTTAAGGAGCAATAAATGAACATATCTCCTTTGTTTTACTTCTATTAAAGTGATAAATAAGTCAGTTAATTAAAATAAGAAAAATGTGCATTCAATACTCTATAAAGACATTGGATTAAAAAGGTTAGTATAGATAAACTAGAGATTTAATTAATGGTAGTAGTTTAATTAAAAAGAGAAAGAGAAAATAAATTTTACGAAAAAAAATAACGTCTTTGGTGAGAATAGGGAAGTAGGGGTGCATATAGTAATTATGTCTAAAGTTTATGTGGGAAAATAAAAATAAATAAAATCTGAATTTTGTTAAAAGATAAGGGATAAAGTTTCGGAACAATTAAAACCTAAATAGTCTCTATAAATAGAAAGGATATGTACTAACAGTGAGTACAATATTAGAAACTAGGGTTTAGGCTGTTTTCATGATGCCTTGATAATGAAAATTGAATGCTAGAATTTTCATTGTTTAAAATATGAATGCTAGAATTTTGATTGTTTAAATAATGGCACTCCAGAAATGTTTCGCTATCTTATTAGGAATTTAGGTGCGACATTCCACCTTTGAAGCTTAATTCTCCCATACATGCTATGGGAGATAACAACAATAATGGACGTATTTTTACTGGCGATCTAATCGTAATCTTCAAGCCTCACAATTATAACCGATTCGGTTTCAAGCAAGAGTAATTTCGCCTCATTTTTCTTGGTCTTGATCTTCCTGTTGTTTACCTGAATATTATCTCGAAGTAGAATGCTTATCAATTAATCTAAATAATAATATACTGATTCCGAGATTGATAGCCACACATACATGATAATTGGAACACTAGAATTAGGTTAAAATATATTTGATTTTATTAGGTTTTATCATGACGAAGCTGCTAATGGTAACAAATAGATAGCCGATAATACATCCTCGTGTCAAACAGGTTTGATCGACAAAATGTTTTTGACTTTGAACATACAATTATCTTAGAAATTGGTACCCCTAATTTGGTTTATAGGAAATCGTTATGCTTGTAACTTCTTCCACCAATAAAATAAATAAATTATGATGGCTAGAAAGGTATTCCACATGCATCAATTAAAATCCACGCAAAATAGATGTGCATATATTAAAGTGGTGTGTGTGCGTGTGTGAATTTAACATCATGTAATTAGTTTTCCTTTAATAATCATAATGAACATGCATCATGAACGGTAACTCGAAGCAATTCGATTTGCTCCTTCCAAATAGAATTCTCCATCATTTGAATGGAGCATAATTTTAGAAAGATAGAACCTGATTTAGTTATCAATTGTTGCTTCTGAGGAGCTGTTCGTGGATCTTGAGGCCGGGCGATGTTTGGTCTTTGCCGGTCATCGTTTCTTCTAGATTGCCGAAGGTTTTTAGGTTTATGAGTGTGGCCTAGGTTAGTTTTACCGAGGTACCCAGAGACGGGTGCCAACTGTACTAGCAGTGACTACAATATTAGAAACTAGAGTTTAGTTTTTCGTGATCCCTTGAGAATGCTCTCAAGAGGGGTATTTATAGCCCTTCGTGGGCATGTAATTCGATTACTTAAGCCCCAAGCAGCTTGGGCCCTAAATCACTCTAGAGCATTCTAGATCTTTCTAGAAGCTTGTTAAGACGGCGCCATTAGGGGGACGCGATAGGGCTTCAGGAGCCCTTCGAGAGGGCTCCTGAGCCCTTCTGGAGGGCATCTGTGCCCTTAAGGATAGGTTGACGATCTAGGAGAGCATTAGAGAATTAGGGTTACAAAAGAAAAAGAGAAAAAGATAGCAAATGCAAAAGTAAAACAAGGGTTGTAGAGAAAAGAGACATAAATGCATAGTGAGAAGATTAGAGAGATTCAATTGTAGGAATTCATCAATTTGCATAACTTTAAGTTTTATTCGGTCTAAGTGTAGTATATTCATGTGGGTAGAGATGAGTCTTTAACCTCAAGTGTTTTTATTTATTCTTATAATGAATCCTTGTTATAGGGTATTCTTTTGTGTTCTTATAACTATAAATTTGGTTGTAGTTTATAAATTGTGATGAATCTTTGTTAAATTTTTTTCTTATGTTGCTGTAATTATATATTTGATCTATTGGGATTAGGAACAATTTCGATTTCAAATTTAATGTGTTGTGGCTTGATATATATATATATATATATATATATATATATATATGTATGTATGTATGTATGTATGTATGTATGTATGTATGTATGTATGTATGTATGTATGTAGACACACACGATATCGATGCATATTGCTTCATCATAGCCTATTGTAAATCGGTGAAGAAATGAAGCCTTTGAAGGTGACGTCATAAGCTGAAGAATCTAAACTAGTTTGTCGTCTTCTGAAGGAATGTCACTATCTGACTCTGAGTAGTGCATTTTGTCTTCTTTTTAGTACGTGTAGAAACAAACAAACAAATTCAAAGACAAAGAGAATGCAACAAATCATTCTATTTGAAGCAAATGAATTTCGAATGACTACACAACGACATTAACCTTTTAATGCGCTGACACTCTTCAACAACTGCTCTCAGAATATCTTCTATAGATGGACCTGAGCAGTTGAAGAATAAATATAATACTCTGAATTTTTACAAGTGTTCTTACTCTATCAAAATTAATACCGCACAAACTCTTAAAGAATTTCTTATAAAAAAAAATTCTTATAAACTTTCATATCTTAGAAATTCTTAAGTGTCAGAGTACATTTGAACTTTATTGTATTACATCTCTAATTGTATATCAAGTCTAAACTCCAACACACTTTTTACTTGATTAAATTAGATTGTAGAAGTCTCTTTCTTGTGTGATTGAGCCATATAAGTCTCTTTCTTATGTAATTGAGCAAAGGAAGTCTCTTGTTTATGTGTTTGAACAACTTGTAATCTGTGAGATTATAGAAGAAATCCCTATGAAGTGCAATGGACTGGACTACTCTCGGTTTGTAGTAGGAACCAATATAATTTCCTTGTGCTCTCTCTCTCTCTCTCCGCCCCTCCCTCTCTCTCTATCTCTCTCGCTCCCCCCCTCTGTGTGTTTGATTTTATACCGCCACATTTAACTCTGTTTCACACTCTAAACAAACATTGTTCTGCTTCAGACTATGAATCGTTTTTATGATAATCCATCCACACATAATTTATCTCATTCTCCCATATCTCTCCACCCAAATCACTCTTGAGACACAAAACTCATAATTTAGATGTGACAAAATTCATATAATCCTCATCACACCTTATAATGATACAAAAAGAGTCAAATCACACTACAATCATACTAGTACCCTAAACAGAATAAACACACAACACATTATTCAAGTACAAACCAAACTCATGAGTTTCAATCCACAAAGCAATACAATAAAATAAACACCTCTACAGCTTAACACCCTTGATACTTGGTGGTGGCACCTTCTTCCAAATAACTTTGAGAAGATCAATATATAACGGAAAATGCTCAACTGCATAGAATGTGATAGGCAAGCAAATGGCAATATATAAATAGAACAAGATACCACTCTTGGTATATTTATCTACGAGTACAAAGTAGTGTCCACCAATGAAAGAAATGAACATGGCAACAATGGCTACGAAGAGAGAACTTAAGCCAATAAGAAGCTTCATTGGCAAGTTTCTATTGAAGTCTTCGATTTGTTTTCGAGAAGTGAGTAAAGCAAGGAACATGATGAGTGCAGTGGCAGAGAAGTAAAGTCCAATTAACGAAGATATAGAGAATACTTCAAATGCAGGTTGCCCTTCGAATGTTGGTTTTCCTGTATTCTGATTGCCTCCGGGGACGCTGCCTGATGTAGCAAAGGAGACGCCTGCGACGAGTGCTGCTACAACTGAGCATGACTGTGATGTGTCTTTCAACCACTCAATGCTTTTATCTAGAAGTTCTTTGTGTTCCTCCTTAAAGATTTCACCTGGGGTTTTTCTATCGTTGTTGCTTCTATGATGGTAATGGTCTGGTACTAGTCTTTTAATATACTATACAAGACCATTCAGATATAGTTAAAACAGATAAATGTTAATGCAACATAATTAGATTTTTTTAAGAAGATGTAGGTCAAACACAAAATAAAGTTTTGCCTTAAAAATATCATATGATCTCTTTGCATATACATGCATGAGATGTATGTGACATGTTCGTACGTACCTTGTACCACTTGATGTCCCACATCATTTGCATGGCCGCACCAGATATCCTCCAAGCAGTGTTTTCGTTGTGTGTTACTGTAAATGCTGCTAAGTGTAAAATGGTGTTTTCATTGACATCAACTTGTTGATTTATGCTCTGAAAGGTTTCCATAGAAAGCCTCTTCCACAACCCCTCAACAACTTGCGGTTGTCTATACTTCACTGCTATAAGTAATGCATTTTCATCGTTACAGTTAGTTTCATGGATGACACTTTTTAGTTTAGATTCAAGCACACACATGATTTCGGTTATGCCATGTTTTGCTGCACGCAAATATGCTGTATCATTTGTGCCACTTTTCTTTGCTGATAATTCCGATGCAATATCCTTCATTGCTACAAGTAATAAGCCTTTCTTGTCAGATGCCTTTACTTTTGAATTAAGCTCTTCCATAATTTCAACTACGCCACTTTTTGCTACTGCTAAAAATGTTGTATCTTTTTCAACATTTTTTGCCGAATCTTCCATTTTTTGATTTCCTTCTCTCTCTTGTTTTGAATTCTTTTTCAAATCCTCTGCAATACACAACTATGATTGTTATACTACATTTTTTGGAAACAAATTATGTTACTTCACACAAATTAAAGATAAATTATAAATAGACAAAGATATAAAAAAAATATCAATGCTAAATTGCTAATTAACAAGTGTCATAGCTAAGGAAATTAAAATTAGAAGTTTTTTTTTATTGGAAATAAGAAATTTTAAACGTTAAAAAAGTTGAATACACATGTTTCAAGAGAACATTACTACGTTTATTTATTTAATGTGTGTATTTAAGACACTCGTTCGTAAATTAGTTTACTCTTTCCGTTCATTTCTTTTTTAAGGATACTCATTTTAGGGATGGTAAAAAGGGTCAATCCGCTTCGTCCGGTACCGCCCCGCAACTAGAGATGTAGGGTTGAAAATTTCACCTCGTCCCATTTTATGGCGGATCGGCAAATTGGCAGGTTGACCCGTCGATGTTTTGTTTTAAAAAAATATTAATAAAAAACTTCACATAAACATGTAAAAATATATAAATTTAAAGACAATATAAAGAAGTATAAATATAGAACTAAAAATATGAAAATAATCATTCAAACATATAAATTACATCATCTAAAAATATAGAGTAAATCATTAAAACATTCAAAATAAAAAGCTCACGAGTTATTAATTGACTAAGTGTTAAAAAGTGATCAAATTAATTGAAATCCCCTCCACACCACTTTACGGAAGAGAAACTTAGAAAATTGATTGTGACTTATAAATAAAAAACGTGTAAAAGTGAGTTTATTTTTAATATCTACCCAACGGGTCAACCCGTCACCGCCCTACTATTTTGCGTGTTAGGCGGAGCGGGCACCCTACCAGCGACGGGTTCAAAATTTCAACCCACCCCACTAAAAAAATAGGTAACCGAGTCCAACCTGACGGGTCCAATCCATTTTGTCATCTCATATAATAATTAATATATATAGTAGTTTGACTATCTATACTATTTACGTAATCTATTTCTGCCATATTACTAATATATAACGATAATTATTAGTACATTTTTTTTAAAGATGAAGGATACAGTTATTAGTACATAAAATGATCGATTTGTCTTAATCAATATTTTTAAAATATTAATTTTTATAATTTTTAGTTATAGATAATTAAATATATTAATGATCATAGTTTTGTATTGATATGTGTAAAGTGGTCTAACATGCAATTAAGAACCGACAGAGTTATTAAGTCATTTTTTTGACCGAAAATATTATTTTTGTTCTTACCCCCTTCCCATTGGCGCCTGACATCTTCAAAAAAACTCACAGCTTTCTCTTTTATTTCTTCATCATGTTCTCCGTAATCAAAGGGATCAGCCCCACCACACATGTATGACTCATAAGGATCTTTCATAAATGCTTCCAAGAGCCGGCTACCGCATATGTGCTCCGTCTTAACCCTCTTTATTGCCCCTTAGTTTGCAAAATTAATTAAGTTCAGCAAAATTAATTAAGTGTGTGCGCAAAGCAAAAGAGCAATGGTGAAAAAAATAATGTCATCCCATTAGCATAGCTGAATTGACAAGAACTTTGCAATATATATATATATATATATATATGAGCTGAGGTTTAAACTCGAAAATTCTTACTTATTCGCTTTAAAGACTAAATTTTAAACCAATTGATTGTATGACAACAATAACAAATTTTAAAAATAGACAACATGATAACAACAACAACAACAACAAGTAGAATAATATTGTATCATTCATTAGCTTATTTTGCACCATTAAATTAATAGATCACATCACACACACACATATATCACTAATTGATCTATTAAAACTTATTGATTGAATTGTGTATGATGATCTCCCTTGAGTAACACAGTGGTAGGCCGCAAATTAAATCATGTAAAATTAAAGGTTGAGTTGTTCAATATACATACCCAATAGTGACTGAGTAGACCATCTTTTTCTTGGTGATGAAAACAGGGTATGCCATATGGTGAATACAAACATTTGAATGCAGTGACATAAAATCTTAGTAGTAAAATCTAGTCGAGCAAGAGTATGTCGTACTTTGCCTGCCTTTTCTAATTCATCAACATTGTATACTGGTATTATTTGATCACCTTTTTCTGCAATATATATTGATAGGTTAGTATTACAGTGAACCACATCGAAATATCATCACTAAAATTATCATATGCTAAATTGTTTAAAGATAAGGAGAGAAATAAATATTAATTAAAATTATAATAATAATAATTAATAAATTATTGATAGGTCTTTAATAATTTACAGCTTTTTCCAACGGAATTTGAACTTCATCCATATTCAGGTTATGAGCTTGTGGACGAGTGTATAGATTTATTATCCAATATTATGCTGCATGACGATGTTTGGATTTGAGAATTTAATATCGAAGATTTGTTGTGGTTTATACGTTGGTATCAAATTTTGAAATTGTATCAGATTCTCCTTTATTTAGAGTTACTTGGACTAATTTGATTTCATTGAAGATTTTGTTGTATGTATTGAGATTACTAAATAATCGCCTTACAACTCAAATTACTTTATTCCACTAAGGGGTACAAAATCTAGCATCTCATCTGTGTGTGAAATGATGAAATTTGAACAAAACATCCAAACATTTGTTTTCTCATTATCCTATTACGGGCTAACTATGGTAGGATGTTCTATTTGGTTAGATATCAGCTTGTATGTTGATAGATGATAACTTATGTAATGTTGTCAAATGTATAGGTTTGGTAGCTTATGGTAAAAATATTACATGAATATCTTCATTCGATTTGGTTAGTATCCACGTGGTCAATTTAGAAGCATCATAACCACATGGTTTTCAATTATAAGGAACATCTATTATGTTCACCCTTTGACATGGTTGCACTATTGTTATTGTCATGGATTAAGTCTAAAATTGATGGTTTTTCTTATGATTATATTTATTTAGCATTGAACCACTCAAATGTTTATGAGTAATTCTTTTTGTTAGTTTATTACTACCTCCGTCGCTAATTATAAGGCCCTTGGAAAAATAATGGGAATTAAAAAAATTGAAAGTGCTAATAAATTTGTTTGTAATTGCTGTTGTTTCTACAATTTTATTCTTTAAGGGAGGGTATATTTTCAACATGGTATTTAATGCTGATTGAAGAAAAATATATAAAATAAATAGGGGTGTATTGGTAAAAGAAAATTAAGTAATGTACATGGAAATATCAAAGAGATCTTATAAAAAAAGACAAATTTTGTTCTCAAAAGTATCTTACATATAGGGACGAAGGTAGTATCAATTTTCATTTTGGATTAATGGTGTTGTTGATTTAGTGCCTTTTCTGTAATATTTATATCTTTTTAATCTTAGCTTTTCTTTGACTATTGTATCTTTTTCAATCTTTGACCTTTTAGAAAAAACCATTAATTTACGGAAAAAATACGAGAACTATTAATATAGTTGACAAATTACTAAACATTAGTACATAATGACCATGGCTATGTATCATAAGAGTCAATCAATTGAAAACTTACCTTGGTCAGCAATGTCTTCAACGCTATACAATTTAATTCTAGTTTTTGGATCTGAGACTTTGACTGAAACACCTTTAACAACAAAATTTTATAAAGAACATTAGATCTTTATTTTGATGACTTTTGGCATAAAACTAAAAGAATGCAAGTAAAATTCCTTTAGACTTCCAAAATACATGAATTTGACAATATTTATCTTTTAATTATCCCTCTTTATTAACTTTTCTTTTGAACAACAAACAATTCATACTATGTAGTAGTAACATATGGGATTTGAAAGAGGAAAAAAAAATCGTGTTGGAATAGAAGATGAATTACATGTGGCTTTCCTAAAAGTAAATTGTATGACGCTATTACAAAGCAAGAAGAGTGAAGCAAGATAGTTCTAATATTTTACACCATCTTTATTCTTTAATCCTAGATCGGAATTATAAAGCACTTGTATTACTTGAGCCTTGTTCTTTTGGATAGGAATTTGGTATTGAAATAGTTGTGGTTATTAGTATACTATTATTTATTAGTTTGCTACTTTGTCACTTCTTGTGATTGGACTAGTAATTAATACATGTAGCTAGCTAGTGGAAATACATGAATGTTTATGGAAATTAAAATGAGGAAAAATATTAACATATATATATATATATATATATAGGTTTTTTTTCAACAAGTCAAAATGGAATATAATATTAATCGAAAGGTGATTCACCCCGCACAAGGCGTGCTGGGAGAGAAGCACTCAACAGTTTACAATGTCACAATTGGTGCCTCGCTGAGAAGCACTAGAAATAAACGAAAGATAATAAATTACATGGTAACACCCATGCAAAGAAGAGGGTGCTGACACCAGTCGTGATAACAAAAATCAAAAGACAGCTGATTTGTTTTCAACCACATAAACGAATAAAGCTTCACTTTGTCAGAAAGCGTACACGGATCGGAAGCCACAATTTTTAAGATGCGGTTTTTCGTTCTTTCCATGTTATTCAAAGACAAGCAAGCCAAATTACCTTGAAGAATGAATGAAAAGATTGTGGCATACCTGCCAACCGAGAAAACTGATCAAAAGGTTCACATATCACGCCTGAAGGGACAAAATCAATACCGAAAAACCGCCACAATAAAGACCATGTGCTGCCAAATATGTCACAAGCTAGGAAAAGGTGTACCGCCGTTTCGGAACAGCCACATCCTCCCACACACATAGTATCATTATGATGAAGAACTCTTCGTGGCAATAGATTTGTTTTGGTAGGAATTCTATTGCAGAGCAAGCGCAAAGCAAAAACAGATTGAAGCCTCTAGCTATAGTTTTGATGATGTTTGATTTTTCTATCTTTTAAGTATTTTAGGTTAGATCATGTCTGTCTAGCTTTTCATTTTGATTAGACTATGTTAAAGCACCCTAGTGAGCATCTTGTAACTGTTCAATCCTGGTATCCTTTCATTTGTGTCTTATGTCTGCATGAATCGACTCATTTCTGTTTGAATCGACTCAAAAAAGTTTATGACTTTGTGTAAATCGATTCACACTGTAGATGAATCGATTCATGTTTGAATTGTATATTTTCTTCATGAGTCGTATCATAAAACTCTGACACTCTCTGAATCGATTCAAACATCCTTCTAGGCAGCTTGAATCGTTTCATACATCTCTTGACTTGCATTAATCTTCATATAATTTCCTTTATCTGGATTTCGTCTTTCTACTGTCTGAATCGATTCAATAGGTAAATGAATCGATTCAATCAGTTGTTTTTGGTGCGAAAATTGTGTCTTTTTACCCTTTCTATATAAACACTTCTTCTTCTCATTTTCAAAGTATTGAACCATTTGCAAATATTCTCTCTAGGTCTGAAAAACTCATTGTTCATACATTCTTCAAGATTAAACACTTTTTCTTAGAATCACTTTGTTCTTTGAGTGTATAGATTCTCTAGGGTGCTAGTAGGGATTGTAAGTTGGTTCACTCAAGAAGATCGATTGGGCATAATCAAGGCTTCAAAGGAAGTGAATAATCTCATTCCACCTCCAAAGGACTTGGTAGTCTTTCTAACCGTTCTTGAAGTCGAAGGGGGTTCGTTTACCGGACGTAGCATTGAAGACTCGAGTGAAGAGATCGAAGGAGTACATTTAACGCCCCAATTTATTATTTAATTATTTTTGGTTAAGTTTAGAGTCTTTTATATGACTTATGTGATTTATGTTGATTTATATTGATTTATGACGTGTTGTGGTGTATTATATTTTATTAAGTGGCTTTATATTATTATGTTGGATTATTAGAATAAATATATTTGAGGGGTTGGTTTGGATTTAGTTAGAAAATATGTGGATTTAGTTAGAAAATACGTGGATTTGGTTGAAAAATATGTTGAGGGTGTGAGATATAAAAGCTAAGAGCCAGACACAAATTAGGTCGAGAAGCTTTTGGAGAAAAGAGGAGAACCAAGAGAAGAGAAGAACTCGTAGAACCTTGCAATCATCTAATCTAAGGTAAGGGTGGGACTAATATTCTCTAATCTTAAGTGGTATAATTCTGAAATTGAATTTAGCATGTAGTTTTGTTGTTGTTCATGAGAATTTGAGAATTAGGGTTAAGAATCGGATAATTGATGGTAGAACTTGTAGAATTGGATGTTAAGAGTGTAGAAAGTCCGTAGAATTCATAGATAATTGATGTTCAGACTGTAGAATGATCCTAGGTTGAGTTTCTAACAAATTTGGGATTAAGGTTGATGAAAATTGGGTTTTTGGGTGAAAAATGGAGCTTTCCCGAGAGCTACCTCTGACAGCATTCTCTGTTTCATGTTTTT
>Ga0228711_1007081_pt1 | contig 16406 bp, 8 predicted proteins | sample MedpolnodulmetaG_2_FD_177996 | JGI IMG/M metagenome (GOLD analysis project Ga0228711, IMG submission 177996) | Root nodule microbial communities from Medicago polymorpha collected in Santa Monica, California, United States - brown nodules | ecosystem: Host-associated > Plants > Roots > Nodule...
GTTCAAAACAAAACAAAAAAAAAAAAAAAAAAAAATTGAGATAACAACAAATTATTGGATAATAAATATTACAACTCATGTGTTTTTGCGTTAATCAATCGAGGTAACAACAAATTATTGGATTTAGAAGTAAAGTAATTATACCCTAATAGTGTATGTATTAATTAAAATAATTGTGACATATAAACAAATTATTGTATTATTTAAACTCGTTTGGTGAGTAGTATAGAGAGGCAGAATTGGTAGGGATATTGCATATTATATGCCCGGACACTCCACTTCTCCACTATTTAATTGTGTGAGCTCTAGCCACCAGACTACTTAACAAAAAAAAGAAGAGAGGCAGAATTGGATAAAACTATTTTATCATATTTAAAAAAGACCATACGTCCATTTGTTTCATTTTGTTCCTAATTTTTTTTCCGTGTCCATTTCTTCATCTTTCGATTTGTTCCCAAACTTTTTGCTTTGTTCATCCCTATTTTTGTTGTAGAAGTTGGATAAAATTCTGAATTGATTTGTTTATAAAACAATACAAGAGTTATTGAGAATAGATAAATAATTATGTCAATTTTTTTTTTTGAAATGAAATAATTATGTCAACTTAACTGGCCACATATTACAAGAAGGGAAATGCTTCGTCTCGCGAATCATTTATTCACGAATCAAGCACCATATAATAAAAAACATAACCATCATGCTTTTAACCATAGCCTGTTTACCTTTACTCCTCCGACTGTGATTTATATTAACATCTACGACCAAATTTGTAAGTGAAAAGATTTATTTTCATTTAGTGGGAGGCTGAAGCACATCAGATGTGCATGGAGACATGAAGACACGTCTTGTAGGCAACCCAAGTGGTGTGGTGGTGGCAAACAGTCCATCATATCATTACCTTTTGATTTTAATATATCAAACAAGCTTTAGTATTTCTTTCAAAACAAAACAAAAAGCTTTTAGTACTTAAAATACAAGTTCGTGAATTTTTCGCTATATATTTTGTCGCTCTATATAGCATAGCCCAACCATTATACTGTTTTCTTTGATGAAATGTCGGTCAATCTCAATGTGATTTGTCATATAATGTTGAATAAGATTATGCGCAATAATAATGGTTGATTTGTTGTGACGAAACAATTTCATTGGGCCTTCACAATGTATCTTCAAATCTTCTAGTGTTTGTTTCAGCCATAGTAGCTCACAAATTCTTGCCATAGCTCTAAATTTTGCTTCGGTGCTTGATCAAGCAACTAAATTTTGATTCTTACTCCTCTTAGCAGCAAGGTTCCCACACAATAAGGTACAATAGCCTAACATAGTTTACATAATCAACAATTGTGTAAGCAAACATAGTCTGGCTTCCACCTCTATTATACAAGATTCCTATTCCAAGAGCGCCTTTAAGATATTTGTAGAATGCGGTCTACAGCCTGCAAGTGTCTCACCCTCGGATCATGCATGAAAATGTAATTACTCATTCGATGTCTTATTTTGATAAATTGAAATTTTAAATGTTATTCTTGGAAGTTTGAAAATTTAAAAGTTAATCTCAATCATTTTGAATTCACTTGTCGAAATTTTTCAAGTTTAAATGAAGAGTATGCTAAAAAAGTTCCCCTGCCAATTGGAGGATCGCCTTTTGTTGGTTATCGATATTGTCCAACTGTCCTTCTAGACGGGGGTTCTAGATCTGTCAGTTTTCAATGCAGGCCAGATTCTCGCCTAGGGCGGTGATGATCTTCGCTTGAAGTTGAACTTCTACAAGGATGTCCCGGAGGAGATTGTTGGTCTTCGTGCCTCCGTTGAATGGTGGAATTTCCTGGATCTCAAAATTTTGAGCCGCGAAAATGTAAACTAGCCGCGTCGGAGGAGGCATCGTCATGGTTCAGTCGCAGGGTTGCTCCTAATTCTGGTGTGGTTTTGTCCATGTGATTTGTTTAGTGCATTTAGGCACATGTTTTCTACCTTTGTACTTGGACCTTTTGAAACAGGCCAAAAACAACGTTTTAATGGCAACTTTTAATAATTATGTGTTATATTAATATTTACTCATTTGTTCGGGTTTGAATTTAGGATCACAAACTCTTTATCTCTTGACTCAAATAAGTTGAATTATCCAACCCCAAAAGAAATCAAATACTACACGTCATTTATATTTTTCTTTCAGTTTATTCCCTTCATGAATCCATTTGAACTCTTTCGTTGCAAAGGTGTTTGCATAAGTTTAACACGTAGGTTTAGAGTTTATATTATAACATTACTTTTCACCACTGTCAATTGCATGATAACTATTCTGTTGCAATTTGTATTGAGAATTAAACCCTTTTTCGAACTTAGTTTCATATATATACCTTGAAAGTGCATGTTTATGTTTCAGTTTCCACCAAGGCAACAAGCAAGACTAGTAGACTACCAAGACTCTGGCCGGTCTAGTTCAATTTTTAACATACTATGCCTCCAAATCAAACTGTGTTCACATACTAACATTTTGTCTTCTGCCTCTATCCAGTCTCTACTGCATGAGTCACTGCATGTATGTATCCACGTGAGAAATATCATATGATTTAGGGTGCGTTTGTTTCAGCTTTAAAAAAAATAGATTTTGTGTCAAAAGAATCTAGAGATTTTTTTAGAGATTTTAAAAATAATCTGAAGTTATTTGCGTTTGCCTACTATCCATAAAAATCCATTTTTTTTAAAATAATGAGCTATAACATGCACATGTGTTATCTCCTTGTTGTTGAAAAAAATAGATTTTGAGAAAAGCTAATCCTAATAGCTTTTAATTTTAGGGTCAAAATAGATTTTTGATAAAATGATTTTTCTAAAAATCCTAAACAAACACTTAAAAATGAAAAAAGTGATTTTTTTAAGGGAAAAAATAGATTTTTTTTTAAAATTTTTTGAACAAACGGGCCCTTAAGGTAGTGTTGAAATTTCAATTTGCTGAATGAAAATCATCCCCAGTAAAAAATAATCATTAACAGCTTAAGACAACAACAAAAAAAAAACAAAAGTCAAATTCTTAATAAGAAATGCAAAAGTCATAGGCTATGTTATCAATAATATATGATTTTTCTACTTATAGGGTGATTGTCCTCATGATACAGGTCGCCGATAGCAGCAGATGATGAGGTTGATGGTTGCCTGCTCTTGGATGTAGTAATCAGCGATGGTGCGGTTGTCGTCTAGTCGCCCATGAGGCGGAAGACGAGGTGCATGGTTGACTTCTCTTCGATGTTGTAATCGGCAATGGTCTTCCCGTCTTCTAGTTGCTTACCGGAAAAGATCAGACGTTGATCGATCACTGGGTACTTTTTCTTGTCAAAAATCTTCTCCTTCACACTGTCTATCGTGTCTGAACTCTTAACCCTCAAGGGGATCACCGTTCCATCCAGGGTTTTTATGAATATTTGCATCTGTACCACAATTGCCAACACATTAATCAATGATAGAAGAATTTAATAGGGAAAAAAACAAAGAAAATGATATAGGAGGTACCTTGGAATCACAAGGAACTGATCTGATGCAAATTTTTATCTCGAGAGGTTCAGAAAAACCAATTGGAATCACAAGGAACTCTGATGAAAGAGTTTTCAAAGTAACCCGTTGGACATTCTTCGCAAAAGCGTGAAATTCCAGCTCACTCATCTGAGACCAAGCTAATATATTACAACTATACTTGGTCTCAGAAGATTTTGGACCAATGCTGCAAATATTAACCGCCGTTCCCAAAAGCATAGTAATATTTTTGAGGATAAATAATTGGCCATCGTTTTTTTCTTGAAGAACAATGGTTTCATCATTAGAATTCAAGGAGACAATGAAGGAGTGACCATAAGAAAATTTATTTTGAGAATCCCCGTGTTTATGGCTGAAATGGCTAGACAACAATTCTGATGATGCAACGAAGTCACAACCAGAAAAGGGGCAGTAACATGGCTCGTGGATACATTCTTCTTCATGCTTCCTATTTCTATTGTAACTTATTGTCTCTCCGCAACCATATTTTTCATTTCGACATGATATTTCCATAGATTGCAATATATTCTCAATGGCTTTACAACGTTTTAAGCCAATGTTCAGTAAGCACTTACGACACTTGCTCTCAAGTTTAACACAGCAGGTAGAGCAAACAATATGGCCATTATCACACTGAATTGCAACAAAAGAATAAACCATAAAATTAGACTTTGAAGTATTTGCTAGAATGAAATGAAATATTTCTTTGTAAGGCTTGTTACCAAAAGTATTAGCCTCCAAGAATTAAAATAACTCATCCAATCATTTAAAAAGTGTAGTGAATTCCAGTTTACTCTCTATAATATTTTTTATTCAACCTTTTAATTTATAATTTAAAGATTCTTTTCTTTAAAACATTTGTGGCATTGGAGTACGTATAAAACAATGATGTCGCAACGGATAAACATACTCTTTAAATTCTATAAATTGATGTCACAAAGGTTAAAAGAGAGAATCTTTAAATTACAATGTTAGAATCTAATCAGAATTTTTTACTGAGGTAATAAACCAAAAATAGCCCAGATGGCAAAAGAAAAAAAAGTGTATTCAACCTTTTTTTTTGCGGTGGTCGAGGTTGGAACCCCAGACCTTACATATATTATACATTATCCCTACCAACTGAGTTAAATAAACCTCATTTGTTATTAAGGAAAACAACTATTTTAGTCCCTGACTATGCACATATCGCTGTCAAAATGGTCCCTACTCGGGATAAAAAGTAAAATAGTATCTGGATGTATACCTCTGATAGCCAATGAAGTCCTTGACATTAAAATTGACCATTAAAAGATGAGCTGACAGTTGTTTTGACAAACAAGGATGTATGATGGGGATCTATGGACTAAAGTGACAAAAAATTATTAGAAATTATCATATCAAATCCCTAAATTCTAAAGAAGAAGGAGAATGGTTGTAGATTTGGAATTGAACAAGGAAGGATGAATTAGGATTTTAGAATTTGGGGATTTTATTGATAATTTTTAATTGTTTTATATCCCTTTGGAGTTTGGTCCCTAGATCCATGACATGCATTCTTGTCTCTCAAAGACCTTTTAATTGTCAATTTTAACAAACTGAACCAGCCAACGGAAAATGCTTGAGTGACTTTGCATTTTGGTGACTTTAGTGGATTTTAGATGAGAGAATGATATACGAGTGTGATTAAAATAAATTATTTTGATAAGAAAATTATTGGTCAAGAGAAACAGAGATAAAATCACCAAAATAACCGAACTCACAATCATCAAAGTGTTATCCTCACTTTGGCCAACATAGGTACACATCCGGAGAATATTTTATATTTTATCGTAAGATCATTGTGACAGTGAGATGCAAAGTCACAACCAAAATGGTTGTTTCCGCTTGTTATTACTAGAGAGGTTAATATATGTAAAGGGTATCACAATTAATTAATCAACAGAAACATACATACATATACATACATACGTACTGCATCAAATATGACAACAAGTTGATGTAGTGAAATGAATATATACCTGAAAGAGTGGAATGGTTAAGAGTTGAAAACAATTTGAGCAATCAAGAACCTTAGGGATGGAAATAATCACAGAAACGGAGTTATTCTTCTTGCTACTCATTTCTTTTTCACCGTCGTGCAGTTACCTTTGCTTCACTGTCGCAGAGAAGAAAGTCTTCAAGTTTGGTTTTCAAGACTCTCCATCTTAATTTATACAAATTTCATTGTTTTTTAAGATTCTGAAATGTTAGCTTGTGTCTTTAAGACATAAATTTAGAAGCCAAATTTAAAACTTAATTTTAAAAATTGTGCATTTAATATTTTAAAAGTTTAAAACCTTATTTTTTCAATACAAAATTTATGTTTTAATTTTTTTTTTAGATTCTTATGTTATGCTCTAAGAGCACAAGATATCATGACTCAATAAATTATTATTAACAGATTTCTAGTTTGTGGCAGTTGTTGAATAAATTAATATTAATTGATTCCTTATGCATGGGATTCGTTACTATCAAGTCTCACCACTTCAAGCCCTCAATAATTCATTTCACTTCAAGCCTTCCAAAAGTCTTTTTTTTTAGGGAAGCCTTCCAAAAGTCTTGTCACTTCAATAAATTATTATTAACCAATTTCGTTTTATTTTATGATAAAGAAACTAGTATATAATTAATTAATCTACTACTACTAATATATTAAAGTTAATTGACATCCAAATTCTTTATTTAATTTTGGTTCTATCATAGCCTCCTAATTTTATGAGTTTAATGGTCAATTTGCTATTAAATTAAAAAATAACAATATATTATGTCATAAATATAAGAAAACAGTTTATTCGCAATTGTTTTTGAGGAGAAATTCACAATTCTTTTAATCTTTTAATTTTCCTAATTTGTATATAAATAAAATAAAAATATTCAATATATACACTACGTTAATGTTGATATTTTGTAAATAGTATGAGTTTTTAAAATTTTATCATATCGATTTTCTCGTATCATTACATGGAAATTTATTTCTGTGGATATAAGTAAATAAAGTTTGCAACGAGTGCAGGGTAGATATTTAACTGTATTTTGCATATAAAATAAAAAAATTTAATTGAAACACTACATTAATGTTGGAGTGTGCTTCTCTCAAAAGCTATGCTTTGGCTTAGAACAGGGCCCCGCAAGTGGGCGGTGGGATTGGTTCCCTCGGATTAGTCGGTCCTTGGATCGGACAATACTGAGTTTTTAAAATAATGTTGTTATTTTCAAAATAGTCATGAGTTTTCAAAATTTTAACAAATCAACTCTCTAATATTGGTATAAAACAAAATTGTTTTTTGCAGATATAAACACATAAAATATTTAACATTGTTTTTATATAAAATAACAAAATATTTAATAAAAACACTAAATTATTGTTGATATTTTGAAAATAGTCATAATTTTTAAAATTTTATCATATCAATTTTCCCATATTAGTACATACAAACTTACTTCTTCAGATATAACCAAATAAAATGTTCAACAGATGCAGTGCAAATATTTAATAGTGCTTTGCATATAAACTAACAAAATATCTAATAGAAATAATATATCTAATAGCAAATAGTATAAGAACTGAGAACTAATTGTATTTTGCATAATAAATGCCATATAAAATAACAATATATCTAATAGAAATAATATAGAGTAAATTACACTCCCTTCCCTTCAAAGATGCTTGAATTACACACCCCTCCCCTCTTGTGTTAAAATATACACTCCCCTCCCCTGAAAAGAAAAATTTATACTCCCCTCCCCTATAAGATGTTTGAATTACAACCCCCTCCCTTAATAATTAAATATGCACTCCACTTTAATCTATTTTAACTTATATAAATATGATTATGATATACTCATTTTGAACCAACATTTGAGAAAAATAAATTCATTTCTTTATAATTTAAATGTCAATGATAATTAAATTTAAATATTTTGCTATTAATTTTATATTTTAGAGTATAAAATTAAATTGTAAATAACCATACTTTATTGTCTTTAGTAATTTTTCACATATTTTAATTTTATTTTGGGTTGTTTCATATTTTATATTAGGGTTTAAAGTTATATGTTAATGAAATTGTCAATAAAAAATAGCGAAAAATATGTATTCAAATTTTGAATATATTAAAATAGACTTGTAATGTTTTTTTTCTTCCCAAAGTATGTTAGATTTTTTTTTTTCTTTCTAGATTATTAGAAATAAGAAAAATATTGAGGGATTAAAGTGTAGATTTTAACATAAGAGGGGAGGAGAATGTAATTCAAGGTTCTCTTAGAGGAGGGGACTGAAATATTTTATAATATATTTTGAATAAGAGGGGATTATATTTTAACATAAGGGAAGGAGAGTGTAATTCAAGTATCTTTGAGGAGAGGGGAGTGTAATTTACTCAATAATATAAGAACAGAGAACTCAACGAAAACAATGAATTTAAGAACCATTAATAGCAGAATTTCACATAAATCCGTTTAAAACACAATTGTACTATTTAGCATTGAGATGAGGAGGAAGAAAATGGAGAATGGTTACAGATTTGGAATTGAACAAGGGAGAAATGAATTAAGATTTTAGGATTTTGGGATTTGATCAGATAATTTGTAAATGTTTTCTATCACTGTGACCCTCCACGTGATACATCCTTGTCTTTCAAAAAACTTTTAACGATCAATGTTAACGTCAAACACCAACTAACGTACACATCAGATACTATTTTGTATTTTATAACAGGGCATGGATCATTGTAATAGCGAGATGCAAAGTCAGGACCTAAATGGTTGTTTCCCTTTGTTATTAATAGAGAGGTTAATATATGTGAATAGTATCACAATTAATTAATCAACAGAAGCATACATACATATGTACTGTACCAAATATGATAACAAAATGATATAATGAAATGCAAATATACTTGAAAGAGTCGAATAGTTAAGTGTTGAAAACAATTGGAGCAATCAAGAATTTTAGGGTTGGAAAAAATCACAGAAACGGAGTTATTCTTCTTGCTACTCCTTTCTCTGTTCACTGTCGTGCAGTTACCTTTGCTTCAGTGACGCAAAGAAGAAAGAAGACAGTCTTCATCGTTAGGTTTTCAACTCCGTCTTAATTTACACAAATTTCTTTGTATATTTTTGCTGCAAGAACCATTTAAATATATTTAAAAGAAAACTAATTTACATATAACTTATTATTAACGGATTTCTTATTTGTGGCATTTGTTTCTATTCGGTCTTTTTTTTTGTTACAATTCTATCCGGTCTTTAATAGAAGATAAACTAACAAACATCAAGACTAAGACAATTATTGATTATTACAATTTTTTTAAATGTTTTTGTAATAAATACACTTTAAAATTTCTTATAAATAGAACCAAATTTTTTTTTAGATTATTTATGTCTTATCCCATCGTGTGCGCTTGTCATCAATTCCGTCGTGTCGTGCGTTGCTTTCCTTTGTCGTCATTGATCATCATTGTTCGTTAGTCTTTGCCATCAAGGTTGTCAAAATCAGAACTTTACTTCAGGTTGAAAGAAAATAGCAAAATTGGGACTCGTAAAATCGCAATTAAAATTGAAGGATTTTGTCCAACTACTTTTGTAGAATCGATGTAAGAAATTGTAAAATCGCAATCAAAATCGATGGATTTTACCAAAACAAAGATAATGCTAAATATATGTTATGAATTGTATATAGTCATAAATGACACAGTTTAAAGTCCACAAAATACTTATACATAAATGACTAAAAAAATGGACAAAATTCCTCAAAACCCTTTAAAATCTTGCGATTTTGTATGAAATCGTAAAATCGCAATCAAAATCAATGGATTTTGCTTATTTTGGGATTCTATTATGGAATTGAGTTGTTGAAGGTGAAGAAAATCGCAAAATCCTGAATTTTAAGATTTAAGTCAGGATTATGACAACAATATTCGTTATTGTAGCCGTTCCTTTGTCATCAGGTTGTCGCCTTTGCCTTTTCTGTGCAAGTTGGATAATTTTCTATGAAAATTTAATTGATTTGAGTATGATTGTTGGTTACTTTGTCAATTTTAATATTTTTTTTATCTTGTTGGCGATAAGTTGCATATATTCAAATAATGTTTTTTTGCTTTTGATTTACTAGTTTTTTTTTTGCTAGCTACTTGATTGCATAGTCTTCAACTCATGCTTGTCCTTGACAAATATTTTAATTTATGGGCTGCTATCACCAAAGTGGCTCTTTAATAAAAGAAAATGAATGTGGCTGAATGAAGAGTTGTAGGGATATGAGTCACTGTCAATGAACATGAACTTGTGATCGGCGTGGGAGTGGATCTCTTTTAGTGTATTCGGTCTTATGAAATTAGGGCAAGTAGGCAGCTTATTTTTTATTAGTCTTTTGATAACACGGCTCCTTTAAAATTTGAGTGAATAGATTGTAACTTTCATTAAAAATCTTTTGAATTTTGTGAAACTTTAAATACTCTTCATGAAATTGTTAAATGATAGTCAATTATCTCATTTATTTGTTTTGGTTGTTATACTTTATGACGTGACAATTCACTGTACATGTGTCACCTCTACGTAGACTGGAGGTTGTACCACGTCACATGGGGCAATTGATTTTATTTTTTTATTGGTCTAAATTCAGTATGGTCATAAAAATAGGCAAATACCTCCATCAAATTTAACAGTTACGTACAAATACTTCTTTAAATTTAAAATTTATATAGCAAATAATCCCTTCAAATTTACAACTTATGTGCAAATACCCTTCAATTTTAAAGTTTATGTATCCCACTTGAGTTGGTTTGATGGTATTGTCTTAGCATTTAGAAGTGTTTAATCATCTGAGGTCTTTCCTTATTGCCAATTTAGTTTTTTCAAAAAAAAATTAAAATTTGTGATAAACACTTGTACAGTATATGATAAACGCTCAATCCCCCAGTTAATCCCTCATGAATAGCTTACACATAGACACTTACACTTATATCATAAACGCTTATAGTATAAGCACTTAATCGAGTTGTTTATACAAACAGACCTCAATCCTTCTCATGGGGACAACTTTAAAAACTCAATTCTAATAGATGTGAACTTAATGAAATCAAAGCTCTTCCATTAGCTACCACCCTAGAAGAAACTCAATAAATTGAAGCTAGTTGATATGCCACAACACTAATAATAATGAAGCATCTGCAAAACACTAAAAAATTTGATAACTGCAGAAATTATGAAGCATCTGCAAAACACAAAGAAGCAAAATTAAATTATTCTTGTTATCCTTATAGAAAAAATATTCCAAAAATCATATCTATATGTTTCTAATAGAATTTTCAAACACAATATAACAAGGCACAAAACAGTTAAAAAATAACAATGCGGTATTGACATTCATTCATATTCTAATTTAACCAATGGGGACAAAATTAGTTGAATTTCTCATTATGCAGTTAAAGTTAAACTAACCAACGTCCCCCTCACCAATAATAAGAAACGGCTTATTTCATTCAAAAGAAAAAACACAAACAACTTATTAGAGAAGGAAAACTGAAACCATTTCTTTCTTTCTTCTTTCAAATTTTGCGTATAAGGTTTAAATTTTAACTGGGTGTATTTGCAAGAAATTGTTAAATTTGAGGGGTTGCCTAATTTTAGGCAAAAAATAGTGAATTACCCCGTCTGATGTGGCATAACCTTCAGTCCATATGGAGATGTCACGTGTGCTGTTAACTGCCACGTCAGAGGGCGTAACGACCAAAGCAGACGGATAGAGTAATTAGACTAATTGACTAATGTTTAACAATTTCAGAAGCTTTTTGAAGTTTTGCAAGGCAACGTGTAACCGAGTTCCAGGATATTGAAGAATTTGGTGCACTTGTAGAATTTGTAATCAATTTTGCAAACTGTTCCCTAGACCAGAACATGGGAAATATCGCAATGCAAACCCTTCCCTTGGGTGGGACATATTAACTTCCCTAAAGATCCTATCATCTTTTTCCCCCAACTCACCAAAAGAATCGTCTTAGAAACTCTCTTTAGGGATGACCTTCGATCCTTACCTATGTTCCGTGGAACTTCACAAAGGTGCTCGTGGGCGGCCTTGTTCAACGGCTGCACGAGGAAATTATTCCTCTTCCACACATCTTCTATTATAATCCATGACTGACCATGATCTCTATTACAAGCTAAAACTCCCATCGTTATTGAAATTGTCATCGAGGAAATTCTCTTAGAAAATACCAATGTTGGTGCTACAGACCATAACATAGATGTTCAAATGTTCGTGGTGGATGAAGAAAAAAGAATGGCATAACCAAATAATATTGACAAACATATTTTGAGAGAGAATGAAGATAATGAAGATGATTCAGGAGATAACAGAGAGAAGTACAATAAATAAAATTATGGGAGTTCTCATCCTACATCAACCTTGAAGAAAGTAGAGGAACCTGATGAGAAATATCATGAAGTCTCATCTAATTAATATCCAATTTCCATTGGTATCAATCCCATCATTCTTGATAGCTTACCAACTCCTTCGAACTTGGGAATGAATTGAACCTTCTAGTGTTAAATTTGATGCAGAAGATTTTCAAAACAGACTTAACAAAAACCTATTGGTAGCTTTGGATGATTTCATTCTTTATTTTTCTAATTTGAATGATTCTCTTGTTCAAACATCTTAAGCTTTGAGTTTGAGGAATTCGAAGGGTAAATTCAGGACATCTATATCTCAAATCATTGAAAATCATATATCATATATCTTAAAATTAAAAAATACATTCTATAATTTATTTTACTTTCTTTTTCAATTCCAGTTTTCTCATATTTCTGGCCATTTTGGCCAAGACATTTATTAACCTAGTTAATTTTGGCACAACAACACCACCATGAAACAATTCTTTTTTCACTCTCACTCCATCGTCCACTTTAGATTGGATCGAAAGTGACTTCAAGTGAGTCTTTATTTTATCAGTGATTTGATCGACGTATGCAATCATGCTTTGACCGTTTCGAGCTTCATCTTGAGAAACAATTCTTTGAGTTCATATAAACCTAGCATCTTGTTTGCAAATTCTTGAGGAAGCACATAAATCATCCCCCACTCCACAGATGTCTTGTAATTCATTAGGAAACCCTTACTCAAAATTATTCACAATCTATTCTTCATCATATATGTCACCAATTTGTCATCAAGTATTCTTGGTTACTGTTCCAGTTTCTTTTCAAATAGAATTATGATAAGTAACTCTATTGTCCCATGATTGATTGTATTTCAACATTTTTGTTACTACTCTCATAATTTATATAATTATCTTTTCGAGCTCGCTGTTCTCTTCGAACATGAATTTTAGATACGCCTCCTTTAGATCAATGTTTTGCCTAAATATGAGTGATGATAGGCGTACCACCTTACGTGGCGTACCACCCTATAAACCATCCACATGTAAAAAAAAATTATAAAATAATCTTGTTAGGTCTTTATTTTATTTTTGATTTATTTAATTAATCAATTAAAAACAATACAACCCAAACTACTCACTTTTCCTCTCCGGTTTCTCTGCCTCACCAACCACCGACCACCGGCGACGGCGACAGAATAAAAAAAACCCAGATTTATGCCACCCCTATCCTCCTATCATTTCGCCGCCACTATCATCACCGCCGTCGCAGCCACTATCATTTGTGCCTCCACGGTTTTTATTTCTCCACTCCCACCACTGACTTCCACCACTGAGTCACCTCCACACCATACCAACAAAAAAACCAGACATCCTCACTGGCCGTCATCGTTGTCGTCGAACAGGAGAACCAAATCAACAACCTCATCTCAGCCGGCGGTATCAGTATTTTTCGTTCAGATCTGATGATTTCGAGTGAGATAGTAAGTACGGCAGCGATAAGCGGAGGGTGGCGGCGTGATTGCTTGTAGAAGAGAGATCAGAATTGCAGAGAGAGAAAGTTGTGAGAGAGATGCAAAAAGAGAGAGGGATTTGAGTGAGAGCTTTGTGTGAGGGAGAGAGTTGCAGGGATAATACTTGGGTGACACTGTGGTTGGTGACATTGGTGACATTACCAACCACAATGTTACTAGTGTACAAAACAACAAAAAAATCTTGTGAAAGAAAAAGAAGAAAGCCACATGTGACATTGTGGTTGGCCAATGTCACCAACCACAATGTCACCCAAGTGCTACCCGAGTTGCAGGTAGGGAGAGGTTTGAGGAGAGAGAATGGTGTGATCGGAGAAAAAAGAGGGAGAAAGTGGTTTGATGAAAGAGAAAGTGAATATGCCATTTTTTGTTTTTATTTTTGTGGTTGGATGAGATAAAAAATGAAGGCTACGTGGGGTGGTAGAAGGGGGTGGATGGAATGGGTGTGTCGATGTACCATTTCCCTCTTGGAAAGTTTGATCCATTCCAAGAGGCTTAAAAAAAGGGTCATGTTAACCAGTGCTTCCGGGGCACCGGTAAAGGAAACTAAAAAAAGAAAGTTTTAAGATGAAAGTAACATTTTTTATGCTTTTAAAGAGTTGACTGCACAAGTTCCAATGTAATACTTACTACAAAAAAAAACTCCTTAATTTTTTGTAACAACGTTGTATGGTTGGTGGGACCTTTTTTGTTGTTGTTACCATTACAATTAGCCTTTTGCGATGCATTCACCGGAATTTTTGTCTTGATGCTTAATTAACATCACTCTCTTTACTTTTTTACTTTTCTTGTATCACTTACCAATTGGTACATGCATAAATTTTCTTTGAGTAGTGCTATATGTCCAGACAAATATTATCCCGAGGCAACCACAAATAGTTATTGGCCAATTAAAATTGGCTTTTTCCGGAAATCAAGGAGGGGGAGTTGTTTAAGTTAGGAAAGGTGCAGAGCAAAAACACGCTCGTGAAATTCTCAGCATATATTGTGTTGGGATAAAAAGCATTTCCCATTTTCTTTATGAGAAATGCTGCTTATCCCGAGAAAGCATATAACGAAAACATCCCAATGGTAGTAAATTAAACACGCTCTTCCAGTTTTTTCTATTATAACCATCCACCATACATGTATTTCAATTAAAAAACTAGATCTAACGGTGCACATACTTCGTGAAAAGCTCGGGATATTTTTTGTCGGTGGGAATAACACTACTCTTTCTTTATATATGGGGTTATAACCTTTTCCTCTAAGAGGAACGTAATCTTTGAAGAGAACGCTTCAAATTGTTAACACTTATGAGATGAATTAATTTTATCTACATTGTTGTGTTCTTTACATTTAAAAAAAGAATCAGTGATCCCTTGATTGCCATTTTTGAAAAGGTTTTAGTAAGTAAGCTTACTTTGATTTTATGAAATGATAATAATGGATAACGTGCATATGTTTTAGTTGTTTTTTCCTTAAAAAAATAAAAAATACACTCTCACTATTAAAAATCACGATGTTAGATGGTGCAACATATTCATACTCTTTCATGATTTACCTTTATCTATCATGAAAGGTTAAAAGTGTAATCTCTTATAACAGAAAATATTTTATATGAAAGGTTAAAAATGTTATCTCTTATAACAGTAAAGTATTTTATTTGAGTTAAAGGGGCAAACAGAACACTTCAATATATTAAAGAGACATTCTATAATTATTCTAATTTAGGAAGTTTTATTTTTCACAATTCTATAAATGCTGGAAAATATTTAATTTGTGTAAAGAAAGATCAAACTTTCCACGTTATAAAGTGTTCAAATTCTTTTTAATTTCTTACGTGAAAAGTGGGAAATATATAGCTAAACTTATGAAGTATACTTATGTTATGACCCTCATTCTTTTCCTATTTCTTATTGCAATGAACGTTAATGGTATGCCAATTTGCATTATTTAATTCTTGCACAATATTTTATCACATTTGATTCCTAACAATCTTATATTATATTTTTTAATTACAGCACTTTATGTATGTCGAAAAGTCGCTGAATGTCCAGAAAATTTTTGTGTACCTCCTCTGATTACGAAGTGTGTTAATTACACATGTATATGTGATGATCCTCCATATGGAGAACCGATATATGATTACAAGGATGATTTCGTCGCTGTGAGGATGGAGAAACCAAAAATAAAAAATAAAGAGATGATGATGAGGGAGAGGGAATTAGCGTAGCAGATGATTCAGATCATCACTTATATCGTATGAGTAAAAGACCAAAGAGACTGAAAATATGTCATTCAAATGAAGGATGATTTATTTCACTAGTATGAACACATGAGTTCTTGGGGGTGCCGACCTAGTCGGGATGTCTAAGTTTCTCCTTGATGTCTTCCTCACTCTTAGTTTAGTAAAAAAAAAAAATGTTTATTATAAAATATATGATGATATGTAATTTAACTATTATTTTGGCTCCCACTTATTTGTTTTTTTTTTTTGTTAAATTTCCTTTCCAAATTTTATATCATGCAATTATGGTTTGATAATTGTACTATAAAATGATGGTAATTAAATGAAATGAAGTAGAAAATATTTTTTTTTTAGAGAAAATGAAGTAGTAAATAATATTATTTAGATTATCTCGTTCTCCTTTTATTTTAGGGTAACACCCTAATATTAGTAGTTATAACTCAATATACTTTTACCATTACTTTAGATGAATGTAGGATACATTGAATATTTAATAAATTTAAGTAGAATAATAAATTCAAGATGTTTAAGTTGAATACGATATTATATTATCAAAATGTAATTAATACAATTAAAAACACTATAAATGAGGTTTAAATTGTGTTAACCATTTAGGGTAATGCTATCCAGTGCCCTCGGGGCACTGGTTAAGGAGCATTAAATGAACAAATTCCACTTATTTTACTTTAATTAAAGTGATAAATAAGACAATTAATTAAAAGAAGAAAT
>Ga0228711_1007083_pt1 | contig 16404 bp, 12 predicted proteins | sample MedpolnodulmetaG_2_FD_177996 | JGI IMG/M metagenome (GOLD analysis project Ga0228711, IMG submission 177996) | Root nodule microbial communities from Medicago polymorpha collected in Santa Monica, California, United States - brown nodules | ecosystem: Host-associated > Plants > Roots > Nodule...
CTCCATGAGTGTGTGTTTCCCCTTCTCACTAAAGCATGAACTTCACACTAATTGTAGGACATTTGATGAGAATTAGAGGAATAATGGTGACAAAAATGGAAAAGAAAGGTGGAACAGGGGATGGAGTTTAGCACAAAACAATATGGAGAGAAGGGGGAATGGGTTACGGGAGAGAGAAAAGAGAGAAAATGTGTTGTGTTGTGTTTGGTTTGGTAGATTGAAACTAATGACCCCACCACTAGATATATATATATATATATATATATATTTTTTTTTACCAACAAATCAAATTATTTTATTATTATTATTATTATTAATAAAACCTCATTCATTTCACATGCAGGAGAATGCATTTAGTGTTGATCATGTTGTCATATAGATTCCTTTCTGCATGTAGGAGGTTATCCTAATGTATTAGTTTTCTCTAATATTTTTTAGAACTTCAGTCAGTTACAGTTCCCAGGTTTATTTTTTGTCTTCAAAGTAGAAGCTCTTCATATTGACTATATAGAAGCAATCGATACTGTAAGCAGTTCACTTTATAAAGAAATTTTTTATCAATCTTTTAATAGTGAGATGTTATATATTCTGGTCGCTTGATGGTTTGATATATATGAAAAAGAATCCCGTGCAATAAATTTTTTGTTCATATGGTAACAGAAGGGAAAAGGAAATTTCACCACTATATTCAGAAAATGTGATATCCAAAATCAATTAATTTGAAATGAGAGAAATGAGTATAAATCTTATTGATTGTGAAAGAGGAGTACAATTAGTATTTATATAGGAGGCTATTGTACTATTAATCTACATTGTACTACACTATGATAACTTGTACTGCAAGTTATACAACTAAGCTTTCTCCTTCGTCTTAGTTTCCTCATGATGTAATATCAATCAGCATGATACAAATATTTCATACGTACGTAGTTGTGTTTGACCTCATGTATCAGACAAAGGAGAATAACAAATGCTCTTATAACAAGTAATGCATCTATAATTTAGTGTTTTTCTCCAGCTAATAGCCTATCCTTTTCAATGGTCCCTTTAAACTGTATTATAGTTAAAGTGCTAATATACTGTATATCTGTGATAAGAAACTCAGAAAGAAAAAAATAAAAGGCTTAATTAATGATTTGGTCCCTTAAATTATTTGTTGATTACATTTTGGTCCCATAAGTTATTAATGTTACAATTTGGTCCCTTAAGTTAGTATATGTTAGCCAAATAAATCTCACCGTCAGTCTTTTGCCAAAACGTTAAATAGGCATGTGTGAACGGTGACGTGACAACTTGCAATGTGTATCCACCTTAGACATTGGTTTAACGGTTTTGACGGTGGGATTTATTTGGTTGACGGAAGATGACTTTAAGGGACCAAATTGTAACATTAATAACTTACGGGACTAAAATGTAACCAACAAATAACTTAAGGGACCAAATCATTAATTAAGCCAAAATAAAAATATGCTGACAGCCTTAGAGAGTTAGAAAGCCTGGTAGTATAAATATACCTCCCACTGACCCTATTCAGGTCCTATGGTTGCTCGCACCACAGAATCTGTTGGTTGTTAGAAATGATAGTGAGTAATGATATGCTTGCAGCTCAGTTGGAGAGTTTTGAGAATTTAAATCAAGTACACAAATTGGAATCAACATGTTCAAGAATAAAGGAAGCATGAAGGAGTAAATCAGATTAAAATTAGAACTTAGATGTTTCTGAGACAGCAACAACACTTTATGGCTCTTGTGATTAATAAGTTATTCTTGTGTAAAAACACTTCTTTGCCAAACGAGTGTTTCAAAAAGTCTGTTAGAGACTCGATGTTTTGATTTTATCATTCAACGTACTAGATGGGCTACTTATAGCATTCTACCCAATTTAAAGGTTAATTCAATGCGTGGTTGAAAATTTCCCTCCAAAATTGGTTTTATTTATTAAGCAGCATGTATTTAGTTTATTTTTTCCTAATATAATATCTATAATCTATCAGTGTGTGCTATTCTATTTAACAAACTAGTTTACTGTGGAATTAAATATCACAAATTTTTGGTCCCTTTATTTAGTAATTTTTGAGACCCAATCAAATTATCTCCATTCATGATGATGCTTCCCGCAAGCTTTTACCTTTTTTCTTTTTCTTCTTTAAGATATTCACACTGCTTTACAAAAAATTACATGGAAAGAGGAGGTAGGAAAGTGATAATTATTTTAGTAGAAGATAGGAAATGTGACGGAAATTTCTCATTTCTAGAGACAAAGTGTAGAGCTAAATAAAAGCAGAGGGTCCTACTAATAACAGAAGAAAAACTAGAGACAAAAAAATGGGAGAGAGAATTAAGGGGAGATTAATATATGCAATCTCATTCTATAATTTGTTGTATATTTTTTATAATAATTAAGGGGAAATTAATATTAATAATTGTAACAATAAGGACCATTTTACAACTGTCTAATATAAAATTTCAACTTCGGGCTTTTGAATTATATAGTCAATATCTTACCACTTGAGCTGACAACTTATAACATACTAATGTTTAAATAACACGAATGATGAAGGAAGTGGCATACTAACATTTCTACTATTACTATTATTCCACAGACCAACATCATTTATTTTTATTTAATCTGCTATATTATTATTTTACTCTCATGAAGTAACAAGCAAAGATTGCAGTAGTAAAAATGTAAATGTTTGTCTAATTAACAACGTGCCACGAGGGCAACAAAAATAATGGTTCTGCAATGATTTTCACTAAAGAAAAAGTTGAACAATAATTGATCATTTTAGCAAGAACCGACAGTGGAAGGATATTGGAGGAAGAGGTGGTACAATAATTGTGTGACTGGTCTTGTAATTTTTACAGATCTGATAGTAACACAATACTCCAAAGTCCAAACCAAACTCTCATGGCTATGCAATTACCTTCTTCCTCCTCGTCCTCCTCCCTCTCCAATGATTTCATCTATGACGTGTTCATTAGTTTCAGGGGTACCGACACTCGATTCGGTTTCACTGGTAATCTCTATAAAGCTCTTTATGAAAAAGGAATCCACACCTTCATGGATGACAAGGAGCTTCAGAGAGGTGACGAAATCACACCTTCGCTACTCAAGAGCATTGAAAACTCAAGAATTGCCATTGTTGTATTCTCTGAGAACTATGCAACTTCGTCGTTTTGTTTAGATGAACTTGTCCACATCATTAACTACTTCAAGGAAAAAGGTCGTCTTGTTCTACCAGTTTTCTATGGTGTGGAACCTTCTCACGTGCGACATCACAATAACAAGTATGGTGAAGCACTTGCTGAGTTTGAAGAAAGGTTCCAAAATAACAAGGAAAACATGGATCGGTTGCAGAAATGGAAGATAGCTCTTAACCAAGTTGGTAACTTATCTGGCTTTCATTTCAAGTACGCTTCTTAATTTCACTCTTATTTTTCTTTCTGATGTATATTGTTTGTCTTCAATTTCAATTGACAATTCATTTCATCCTTAAATGTTAAAAAGGAAAGATATCTTTTTAGGGTTTTATTTCATCTTTAGAAAGATTGTTCTTTGTATGTTGAAACAATTTGAATTGTAATATCACATCATCACAATATATGGGTGTAATTGTGATTCTGATGCATTTACTCAAACTTGTCTGATTGGACGCAGGAAAGATGAATATGAATATGAGTTTATTAAAGAGATAGTTACAGAGATTTCCAACAAGATCAACCGTGGTCTTTTAGAAGTTGCTGATCACCCTGTTGTGGGACTTGAGTCTCGACTTCTGCATGTAATGTCACTTCTGGATGTTGGCTGTGATAATGGAGCCTGTATGATTGGGATATGTGGAAGTGGAGGATTGGGTAAAACGACACTTACTCGAGCACTTTATAATTTGATTGCCGATCAATTTGATGGTTTGTGTTTCCTTCACAATGTGCGAGAAAATTCAATTAAATATGGCTTAGAACATCTCCAGAAGCAACTCCTCTCCAAAACACTCGGAGAGGAAATTAATTTTGGACATGTTAGTGAGGGAATTCCAATCATAAAAGATAGGCTGCATCAAAAGAAAGTTTTGTTGATTCTCGATGACGTTGACAAACCAAAGCAATTGAAGGTTTTGGTTGGACAGCCTGGTTGGCTCGGTCCTGGAAGCAGAGTCATCATTACCACTCGAGACAGACATTTGCTATCATGTCATGGGATAACAAGAATTTATGACGTAGATGGATTAAATGACAAAGAAGCTCTTGAATTGTTTAGAAAGATGGCATTTAAAAGTAACATAATTGATTCAAGTTATGATTACATTTTAAATCGTGCAGTTAAATATGCTGCTGGCCTTCCATTAGCTATAGAAGTAGTGGGTTCCAACTTGGTTGGAAAGAGTATTGAAGAATGGGAATCTACATTAGATAAGTATGAAAGGACGCCACCTGAAGATATCCAAAATATATTTAAAGTAAGCTTTGATGCTTTGGACAAAGAAGAAAAGAGTGTTTTTTTGGATATTGTATGTTGCTTCAAAGGGTGTCCATTGGCATATGTCGAAAAAATACTCCATTTTCATTATGGATATTGCATAAAAAGCCACATTGGAGTGTTGGTTGAAAAATCTCTCATAAAGACTTATATTGAATATGATTGGAGAAGGAGACCAACGAATGTTATAGTGACATTACATGACTTGATAGAGCACACGGGTAAAGAAATTGTCCAACAAGAATCACCTGAAGAGCCAGGAGAACGAAGTAGGTTATGGTTTCAAGATGATATAGTTCATGTTTTAAAAGAAAACATTGTGAGTAAGATTGATATCTATGGACAATTTGTCATTTTAGCTGTAACCATGACTTAATTTCTCTATATCGTATTTCTATATTGGTTTATTCATGTTTTTTTTTTGTTTTGTTAAAAGGGAACTAGTAAAATTGAAATGATATATCTGAATTGTCCCACAAAGGATTCCGTAATAGATTGGAATGGAAAGGCCTTCAAGAAGATGACAAAACTCAAAACACTTATTATTGAAAATGGTCAATTTTCTAAAGGTCCCAAGCATCTTCCTAGTACTTTGAGAGTATTGAAGTGGAATAGATATCCTTCAGAGTCTCTGTCATCTAGTGTTTTTAATAAGGTAAGGGAAATACAATCATTTTCTTATGGTGCATATTTATAAATCCACTGTGAGATTAGTCTTTTGATTTATTTCTTTTTTGTTTATGCAGACGTTCGAGAAGATGAAAATTTTGAAAATTGATAATTGTGAATACTTAACAAATATATCAGACGTCTCGTGTCTACCAAATTTAGAAAAAATTTCATTTAAAAACTGCAAGAGTTTAATTACAATTCATGATTCTATTGGGTTCCTAAGTCAACTTCAAATCTTGAATGCTTCGAATTGTGACAAGCTATTGAGTTTTCCTTCCTTAAAGTTGAAGTCTATTCGTAAGTTGAAACTTTCAGGTTGTACAGGTCTCAAGAAATTTCCAGAAATATTGGGCAAGATGGAAAATATCAAGAAGATTATTTTGAGAAAAACTGACATAGAAGAATTTCCCTTTTCGTTTAATAATCTTACTGGACTCACTGATTTAACTATAGAGGGGTGTGGAATACTTAAGTTGCCAACTAGCATTCTCATGATGTCAAATTTGTTCGAAGTTACGGTTTCGGGTTATAGTCAATTATTATCAAAACCAAATGATAAATTGAGTTCCACGTTTTCTGCAAATGTGAATGTTCTTCGCCTTAATGCAAACAATCATGAATTTCTAACAATAGCTCTGATTTGGTTTTCTAATGTTGAAACCTTATACCTGTCGGGTAGCAATATCAAAATTCTTCCTGAAAGCCTAAAAAATTGCCTCTCTCTTAAGTGCATTGGTTTGGATGGTTGCGAAACTCTAGAAGAAATTAGAGGGATTCCGCCAAATCTAATAGCATTGTCTGCACTGTGGTGCAAATCATTGACTTCATCAAGTAAAAGCATGCTAATGAGTCAGGTATTGTTATTTTATCTTGCATAACCATTTGATTTAATATGTCATAATTCAACATATATAGTTTAATTTATCTTATTGCTAAAAACATACAGGAATTGCATGAGGCTGGAAGCATCGAGTGTTGTTTTCCATCATCACCAAGTGAGAGGATTCCTGAGTGGTTTGAGTACCAAAGAAGAGAATCGATTTCTTTTTCGTTCCGTAACAACTTCCCTTCCTTAGTTCTCTTATTTTCTTCCAGAGTGAATCACCCATCTTATTATTCGGGAGATTATCTTGCTTCCCCATTCGATTCGATAAGAGTCCATTTGATTATCAATGAAAACGTATATAACTGTGGTATAGGTTTGGAACCGCGTCATACATATCTATTTCCCTTTAATGTGCAAAACTGGTACTTAGAAGAATACCACAAATTTAAATCAATGCTGGACGATGCACTTTTGAAAAATGAATGGATTCATGCTGAAGTTAGGTTTTGCGATTGGGGAAAAGAGTGTGTTGTAGAAAGTGGAATCCACGTAATCAAACATTTGACTAACATGGATGATTTTCAATTCACTGATTCTCGCAAAAATATAGAACCAGATGAATATCCAGTTATGAAATTACCGGTGAGATTGCTCGACTCTTGCATTGTTGTTTCAACTTGCTACATATTCATTCATTCACTTAGCATGCATTTTGTGTTAGTTTATTCACAAACTCTATTTATTTTCTTTACAGAGTGATGAATGCATATCAGAAACACCTCCCAGATACCGAGTCTTAAGGAGTAGGAGAGACATATTTCCATATCCAATGTATTACTTTAAGAATACACAAGAAATCGACCCCAATGGCTGTTCAATAATGTGAACTTCCATTTAATAAAATAAGCAAGAGTTGTTACATATTTTGATGCCGAAAGATGGTTAATTACAATCTTTTATCAATGATGTGAACTTTCATTTTAGAAAATTGGATGTTTAGTTCATGTTTTTAATATTTCAATTCATGTCTTTGGTTATTAATTAATTACAAATAATATTACATTATGGTATTCCAATGTATGTAGTATTTCTAACCAAGTTTAGCTTCACTTTAGAAGGTATTTTCCACATTGAACAAAAGAGAAAAAAACAGCTCTAAATGTATGTTTGTTGCAAAGCAACATTATAGTTTATTTGGGGAAACTTACTTTTATAATTCTGGGAGAAGGGTTTAAGCATGTGAGCCACACTCTTATGTCTTGCAATAGATATTTCCTCTCTGGACGAGTAGAGCCGGTCAGAGAGCAATTGAGACATTTTCAAAATAGTGCACCGAATATTCTAATTTTTTAAATAGAAACAATCATTATAAAACAAAGCAAACACATTCGCAAACTTTTGGGAACTTAATACCTTTGTATTTCTTAATCAATTTGACCAATCTCTCTTTTCACTCCTTTTGTAGTAAGATACTTGGTGATTATTTTTGTTCACTTCCTAAATTAACTTTCTTCAAAGGATCTTCATATGTTTCACTTCTATCTTTTCCTCTGGGCAGTTTTCAAAGCCTATAGATTCGTCATCAATTATACAACCAGCCAACAAGAATTCATGTGTGTGATTTTCCCTATTGACTTGGTCAGTTGATAAACCAATATGTCTTTGTGGTTCGATCATTGTCAGTGTTTGCCCGTAACAATTCAGCCTGTTTTGCCGGTTGATCCCAAATTGGTCAGTCAATTACTCTTTCTTCTACCTTGATAGGTTTCATGTAAGATCTGATATATAGCTACGGCTAAATCTATGTCTTTGTATTTTTGTTATGATTTTTTCTTTGTTAATAAATTATTTTATAAAATGTCCGGACGTTGTCGGAATTTCAAAAGTTGTTTTCTATTGATTTTGAGCAAACGTGTTTGGATGTAAGCGCCATGAAAGTTTAAACAAGAGTTTTATACATTGTTAGATCATTGTTTTTTTTTTCCAATATTTAAAATACGACTTTTTTTCGAAAAATTATTTTGATTTCAAAATTATTATTTTGAATGGAAATTTGTTGAACAAGTTAGCTATATGTGAGGTCTAGAATTGATTCACATATGTTGTTTTTTCTACTTTGAGTGAGTGAGTATGAATTTCATAATGTTTTCTAAACATGAAAATATAAGTAATCTATATGTTTTTGTGTCTTGTGTTATGTGAAATGCCATGATTATGTGTTTTCTTAATCCTGTTGAGTATTTTTGGTGATTTTGAGATTCGTTTAGAATCAAATATGAATTCGCTTGCAAATGAAATATTATTGGACCTTGAGACTCATTATATTCATTCAGGTAATTTATTTGTCGTTGAGACGACTTTTTGGTAATTTAGCAATATTAGACTATGAAAATTTCCGAAAAGAAAATATTAGAGAATGAATACCGGTTTATGAGTAAGGAGGTAATTCTAAGATATTTGGGACTGGTTAAAAGTTGATTTATGATAGAAACTTTGTTAGTTACGTGTCTTCTAAATAGCGAGAATCGAGTTTGACTTATTTCTGAATCTCTCCACCTACTATATATGGTAAGTTGGTGGTCCAAAACTCATAAAAACATAAATTATCTCTTCCTCACAAACTCGTAAGTCATCCTCTCTCCACCATCTTCATCTTGTTTTGAACGTAATTTCTTCGTTCTTTGTCCAAATCACGCAAACGAGATATCAAAAGGAAGCTAGCGATGAATTATATCTATCAATGTTTCCTCGTCATTCAGAGAGGTATTTCACCCCTTTTTCCTCCTTTAAAATTCGGTTTTAAGTGTTTATGGGTGTTGGTGTTGAGTTTTGATTTTCTTGTGTGATGTTATGTAATAATGTTGTTGTGTAGTAAGACCGTATGAATATAGGTCTACAAAAAAATTGATGATCCGACTATTTTAAAATTTTAGTATTAGTGGAAAAGTGTCGAAATGTCTATTTGATATCTATGCTTTAAACGAGTAAATGAGTCGAAATGTCTATTAACATGTTTTATATAAACACGTATCAATTCAAAGTATAGAATATATACTTCAATCTCTATTTTTTGTAACTTACACGGGTTTTGCGCAGAAGTTATTAATTTCGTCAAAAAAAAATTAGCTTACATTTGGACGATCTATATAAGGAATTTTATTTCTTTTCTTTTTTGGTGGTGGCCGGAGTTTGAACGCCAGAACTTGCATATATTATGCTTTGTCCCTATTAACTGAACTATGCTAACGAGGACAGGAATTTTATTTCTTATGATGTTGGTTTTGATTATATTCACATGATTGAAATCCAAGGACAAAAACATTTATTCCTTTGGAGGTGGAAGATGACTTTGTCCCGGATATGACCTAGCCAGATGAGAAGTTTTGATATTTCTACATTATTTTCTCCTTCATTACAAGTTAGTATTTTTTCATTTTCACGTTTTTACGAATCAAGAGTGCTTTAAGATTGATCATTCTTGTTACTAGTGGAGTCCTTTTCACTGCATATAAGAAATTAAGTAGTTGATTATTTATGCCGTAAATAGTTTTTATATTTTTACTTTTAAAAATTTGAGCAATAAAAATGTCCAAATAAATGTTCTCATTATTTCAAGAAATACTTAATGTATATATAATGATCATTTCATATGTTCTTCATCACAATGTTACATTTCAAGAATCTTACACGCTCTTAATAGCAAATTATAATGAATAAATATTGTTATGGTAAAGTGGTGTGACAGAATTGAGGTTACAACATTGACGTTGTTGTTTGTGGGAATCGAACCTATGTTAACATATTGGTAGTATACTGATAGACTCGAGGTCAGAACACATATTTTAAAAAAACTATAGTAGATAATGTTTTCGTAAATTAAACGAGACCTTGTTACCTCACAATTCTCTTATAATTTTTACAGTTTACTTTCTGTGTAATTCTCTTATTAGCTCACCAAAGTAATGTTGAAGATAATGATAAAAGTACAACTTCTTCCTCTATGCCTCCTCCTCTTCTCTTCATTCTCTCTAGCTTTACTATATTTTTCTTACCTCTCTCTTCTTTTGTGATTTTGGTGTTTGTTGTGGCAGGTGAAATGCTCTCTATGACTGTTAGTATCCTATGTGTAACTTTCTGTCACTCAAATACAAACTCATATGATCTCAACTCAGCCCATATGTGGCACAAAACTTTGTTGTGAAAGAAGTGTCCGAATAGACATTAAATATTGGGAAAATTACAAAGACCTCCCCCATGGTTTGGTTAAAAGACACACATCTCCCCTCTAGTTTTAAAAATATAGTAACCTCCCCTCAATTCAACTCTGTTAATCATTTGTTAGTTTACTAACCTTAGTTAGCCTTAGTGCTATGAATTATCCCTCCCTATATGATTGAATGCATCCGCAACACTAATTCAACCCACCAATATTATTCCAAATCTTTAGATATGGCAACATGAAATTATGTGCTGACACTATATTCCTCTTCTACTTGTTTTCATTTATACTAATTAGTCGTAAAACTAAAAAGCTAATTGCAATATGCAGTCGGAAGACAGAAAATACAAACGGAAAACAGTTTGTATCTAATTGAAAAGAACCAACAAACCCTAAAAACAATTATTGAAGAAGAAAGAAAGTGACGGTGAGTGAGTGAATAGATATATTTATAGGTTTAGGGTTTTGTGAATGCAACTGTCATATATTAAACCGACCTTGTGGGAACTAATACCATGAAAATTTAGAGCATAGTTGCCATGATGGAGAGGGTTTTGGTTCATTACCGTGGTAGATATTGAAGGAAGTTAAGTAATTCAGAGGTTCAATGGTCTATTTGCATTTTAACAGAAAGATAACATTGTTAAGAGAGTGTTAAGAGAGAAGGGAGGAATCAATCTATTTATTGAAAACTTAAGGGAGGTTAGTGTCTATTTTAAAACAAGAGGGGGAGTCTTTGTCATTTAAAGAAAACGTAAGGGAGTGTAATTTTCCCTTAAATATTTGGTTCCTCAACACATTAGTTGCCATAAAGTTTTGAGATGACAAGAAGGATTCTAGTGTGTAGCATAATAAGGCAGATGAAAGAATGCTCATGAAGCCTAAAGATGTAAATTATACTTTTGGATTGAATAATAGGGAAATATTAACGAGTGTCTCGGAGAAACAATAGTGGAAACTATAGATGTGAATCTAAAGTCTATGTGTTTTGTTGCGCTAGGTATATAAGGAAGAAATTTTTAAGAAAGAAATGTGGTATACACGAGGAAATCTTTAGGGAAACTTAAGGGCGAAGACTTTTGGATGATAAATTTTGATTGAGAAACACATTCTAAACACCATGAGTTATGAGATTTCATCAGAGGAATGATCATAAACTAATTTTTCTCTTTTATTTTAAGTAATGATAATCAAGTGAGGGGTTGAAAGAGAAAAGGAGCTAAATTAGGAATTGCTCTTGAAGAACAATTGGAGATGATTTCTTGGTCACTTTGTAACTCTTTACAACAGTACCAATAAAGGGGATACATAATTTTCTTGATGTAGTCTATTCTTAATATACCTAAATTACCCTCAAGCAGTTTATTTCGACTCTTCATGAATGCATGTAATCTGCAGCCGTAGATGAACGCTTTATTTGACCTTAGCTGGGATATTGGACTTTGGGTTCTGAGGGTTGAGCCTTGGTCTAGTTCGAAACAAGTATCAATTTAGTCCACCAAATTTTTGATTGAGTGACAATTTAGTTGATTTTTTTCCGACTGACAGTACACCATGTTAGCAGAAAAATTGCCAAGTTGGTTCTATTAGCATTGTGAACTGACTGTGGTTAGCAAAAGGACCAAATTGAAACAACTTCCAAAAGCTAGTGATTAAGTTGATATTCCGTAAATGTGTTGTGTAGAAACTCAGAGAGATATAAAAGATCATTTGTAATTTCATTGTATCTCTCAAGTACAAGTAGACTGTCCTATTTATATTATAGGATTGGAGACATATAAACACAAAAGATAATTACACATAAATACTAATTACAATATAATTACAATAAATGGAGAGTCATAATATATCTTAACATACCTCCTCAAACTCAAGTAGGTGGAGCTTTAATCAACTTGAGTTTGGACACTAAGGTCAAATGTGCCAATGGAGATAAGATGAAGTTCACCATGGAGAAGATTTTGACGAATGAAGTGACAATCAATTTCAATATGTTTGGTTCGCTCATGGAAAACATCATTGTGGACAATTTGAATGGCACTGCGATTATCACAATATAGATCAGTTGGTAAGGACTGTGATGTCTCTAAATCAGCAAGAAGCCAACGAAGCCACAATATCTCTGAAATAGTATCACCTAGAGCACGATATTCAGCTTTGGTGCTAGAGCGAGCCACCAAGGTTTGTTTCTTGCTACGCCAAGATATAAGAGAATCTCCAAGAAAAATACAAAAACCAGTGGTGGAACGACGATCACCGGCCCAATCAGCATTAGAGTAGGCTATAAGAGTTAATGGAGATGTAGTTGAGTAATGAAGACCATAAAATAAGGTACCCTTGATATATCGAATAATTCGAAGGACAGCTGCATAATGTATGGTACATGTAGAATTCATGAATTGACTAACCATATGAACAACATATGAAATATCTGGCCGAGTAACAGTGAGGTATATCAGACTACCTACGAGTTGTCGGTAAATAGTAGCATCATTAAGTAAAGTACCATCTTAAGGAGTAAATAGAACGTTGGGTTCAAGAGGAGTGTGGTCAATTTTACAATCAGTGAGACCTACTCGAGAGACAAGATCAGAAGCATACTTAGCCTGTGAGAGAAACAAGCCATCGCTAGAAGATAATACTTCAAGCCCCAAAAAATAACTTAATGGTCCAAGATCCTTCATCTCAAAATGTTGACATAAGAATTGCTTGAGCTCTTTAATTCCAATGGAGCCATCACAAATGATAATCATGTCATCGACATAAAGAAGCAAGATAACTGTGCCATTTTCAGTTTTTCGAGTAAAAAGAGCAGAGTCATGACCATTGGAAGAGAAATTCAACTGAGTGATAGTCTTGTGAAATTTAGCAAACCAAGCTCTAGGGGCTTGTTTGAGACCATAAAGAGCCTTACAAAGTCGACATACTTTGTTTTCCTGACATGTATATTCTGGAGGAGGACGCATGTAAACCTCTTCTTCTAACTCGCCATTGAGAAAGGTATTTTTAACATCCATTTGAGTGAGTTTCCATTTGCGAGTGGCAGCAATGGCAAGAAGAGTTCGAACAGATTTGATGCGGGCGACAGGGGAAAATGTTTCTTCATAATCAATTCCACACTCTTGAGTGAACCCTTTTGCTACAAGACGAGCTTTGTAATGCTCGATTGATCCATCAGAAAAAGTCTTTATTTTGTACACCCATTTGCATCCTACAAGAGTCTTATTGGAAGGAAGAACCTGCATATGTCTCAGAACCTGCATGTGTGTCACTAGGAAAAAGATCGGCATCAGGGTTAGTAAAGAGAGGAGTGGAAGTAAATGGGATAGACTTAAACTTTGATAAGGAAGAGAACATATTATATGTTCCCAAAAGACAACATGACGAGATATGCAGATACGCTGGGATATTGGATCCCAACATCGATAACCTTTGTGTTCAGTGCCATAACCAAGAAAGCAACACAAACGAGCACAAGGCTCAAGTTTACTATATTTATGGGGCTGAAGGAGGACAAAACACAAACAACCAAACACCTTAAGTAATTTATAATCTGGTGTAGTGCAATAAAGACGCTCAAAAGGAGAGACATTACCAAGGACAGAGGAAGGGAGACGATTAATTATATGGACAGCAGTAAGAGCAGCTTCACCCCAAGCACGTTCTGGACAAGAGGCTGAGATAAGCATGGCACGGACTGAGTCAAGAATGTGGCGATGCTTTCTCTCAGTGCGACCATTTTGTTGAGATGTGTATGGACAAGAAAATTCAGACAATGTACCCTGCTCACTAAGAAAAGACAAGAGTTTAGAATTACGATATTCCATGACATTATCTCGTTGGAAAACTTTAATAACTTTAGAAAATTGTGTTTGAATCATTTTGGCAAAATTGATGTAAATTTGAGGAAGCTCCGTAGAAATAATGTCAATCAAGGGAAATTATTTCTTCAATTGAAACTTAACTGATTGATTAAATTGTACATTTAATTACCATAAAGTTAATGGTATAAAACGTAACAACCAAAGCTGACCAATTCCCTTGTTTAATTGACATTAGTATTACAATAATGTCATTTATATTTAAGACTTGGCTGCAACGGAATTAAGAAAATGGATTAGATATATATGAGGGTCTATGTCCAGTAGTTTGGGATAAGAAATTACTACTCTCCTTTGCTCTTCAATAATTCTAGGCATTATTGTTGAAGCTCCATCGTGTTTGGCCTTGATTGCACGAGTTCAGACACGCAGTTGTGTAAACCTTGGGGAGCAAAACCGGATATTGGATTGCACCGGAGGTCCACCAGAAATTTGCTTTCAGGGCAGTGGTTTAGGCCAAGGCACAACAAAACTCTCTTCTATCTTTTCTAACTATCCTTATTCTAATTTACTCTTAATATTTCCAACAATCTGAAAGCAAATTCTTATTTATTTAATTATATTTGGAAATATTAAATTTATGGTTTTTCTTTGTAACATGTTGCTTTGGATTACATGGATAGAAGAATCATTTTGTTCCCTCGCTAATGAAGGTAAAGAATGTTGGATGATAGTTCAAATGAATTATCACCTAATTTGAGGTAAAGAGATGAACTTTGAGTCCAAGTAAGTGCCTTAAAATCTAAGATTTTTATGCATATAATTTTGCAAGAGATTATGCATATATTTTTTCTATTGGTGTAAAAGTTGCGAGAAAAAAAAATTATATTAAAGTGTCTACAATGATAGTATAAATTATAATGAAATATCTTTATACGTTTGATTTTTGATAGAAAATTCTATATTTGAGATGTGTAAATTGTATAAAGCTGTATGACTACTTAAAAATCTATGTAGCAACTTTTGTAGAATTTTTTATAAATAGTAGAGACACAAAATTCATACTTTGTTTGAAAGAAAAATTCTCTTAGAATTTAGAGAATTTTCTATTGATAATTTCATGCATGATTGTGACTATCTCTGCAAGTGTCTCTATGTCAATGTATTTTTAACGTTGAGGTTATTTCAAGGAACAATGAGGTCATGGTATTTCAATGGTCTAATCATTTTAAGAGGAAAAATAATTTTATGAGTAATAGACACTTTATTTTTATACTATAAGGTGATGGTTAAAAACCAAAATAAAAGTATAAATGTGATTATGTATGTGCATTTGAATGTCCATAAATATTTGGTAATTTAGGAGTGTGTTTGCATGTATGAGCAGATATATGAAGTAATTAGATTTTATTTTGTATCACATGCTAGAAATTCTTGGAGTAGAACTGTTGACGAACTTATATAGTGATATATAATTTAAGCTTGATTCTCTCTTTGTGGGGGTTATGAGAATTCTCTATTAATTTGCTTCTATTATTGTTATATTCAATTGTATATAAAGTATTGAAATTGTTAGATAAATGGAAGTAAAAGTATTAGAGAAAATTGACATAGATCGAATAATATTATTCTTTAAGTAAAAGTAGAAAATATTTCTAAAATCAAGGAATAAAAGTCTATGCTTGAGTAATTTTACCATCTATGAGGATGCAATAGAATTAACAAATTCTATTTTATTTGTTAAAAAAAGAAGGCAGTTGTAGAGAAGTGCATTTATAAATATGGTTTGAGATGGATGCATTTGCCTTAAGATAATAATCTCATAGATGGTAACTGAAATTTTAAAAGATAATCTCTCAATTTGTGTGTGAGATAATTGACTGTGTTATTTTGTGAATTATATTATACATGATATTGCATGTGGTATAATGAATAGATTGAGTATATAAACTCATGATTTCAATGGTTATTATTTGAATGGTCAATTATGTTTTTCAAAATATTTAAAGGGTATTTTGGATATTATATTTTGATGATTGTCTATCTTAAAAGGATTTTAGTGAATTGGATCTCAAGTAAGGATGAGGTAAGTTCCATTGCAAAGCACATATTTATTTCATGATGATGTGATGATTCTTGGAAATAAATAAAGCAAATATGTGTAGTCATATTTACTAATGAAATCAAAAATCATAGCTCTTGAATTTGCAGATCAAGAAGCATAATAATTGAAAGAGATTGTGTGAATGAGATACCTTTGTTGAGGAGATCCACACCTTCTAAATATTTTGTGATCACAAGCTATAAGTTATGTGACTAATAATAGTGTCTATAAGAGACGACACAAATCCTTTTGTGAAAAGAATTAAAAATAATGTTATCTCAC
>Ga0228711_1007085_pt1 | contig 16399 bp, 13 predicted proteins | sample MedpolnodulmetaG_2_FD_177996 | JGI IMG/M metagenome (GOLD analysis project Ga0228711, IMG submission 177996) | Root nodule microbial communities from Medicago polymorpha collected in Santa Monica, California, United States - brown nodules | ecosystem: Host-associated > Plants > Roots > Nodule...
CCCCCCCCAAGCTTAGCAACTTAATAGCCATATAGAACAACAAAAAGCTCATGGAATTTGATCATAACTGTGTCTCTTCTTTTGAAAGAGTTCTTGTCTTTGATTTTAACTGGAACCTCATCCATGAAGCTGACTTGTCGGATCTTCTCTTGTGGAACTTTCTTCAACCGTACTATTGCTCTTCCTCATGTTGATTTCCTTGTTGTATGTTTAGTTCGCACCATGTTGATCTTGTTCTTTAATTTTGATACCTTCAAGAAGTTAATACAACTCTATTTTATGACGGTCAGTTTACAACTAGAGAGGTTGACTAGGACCTACTTCTGACGATTTAAAGTTGATTTATATTTATAATTGATCTTAGTTTTTAACGTTTGTTATAATTATACTTATAATTAATACCTAATATTATTACTAAATAAACCTAAGACTCTATAACCATTATTATTATTAAAGAAGAAGATATAACAAGGAAATAAAAAGAGAAGAGAAAAAAAAAACTAAAAAATGTGATATATGATTAGAAAATATTGAAATAGAAAATTAAGATTGTAAAATAGGATTGCAATTGTCTTCATGCATGTTTCGGTTGGGCAAGTTATCACGTGTACTTTTTAATGAGTCATTTAATTTCAGTTCTGCAACATCATATACAAATTGCCAATAAAAATCACATTTCTTAATTGTTATTCCTATACCATAGATTCTATACCTTAAATACAACATAATTATGATGTGTTTTTTTTAGTGGAACATATTTACAATGTGTTCTTTCCTTAAAGATGTAATTAATCATTAACCTCAACAAAAAAAAAAGTTAGTGGTAATGTGTAAGATTCTAATGGTAGTGTGCTACATCTATTCAAGTAAATGAGAATTTAATATTAGTGTGCGTAAGATATGGGAGGGTTTTTGCATGGTTATCTATATCTATTAATAACATCTAAAGTGTAAATGGTACTAATGATCTGACATAGAAGACGGGGAAAGCATAATGCCTCAATTTTTTGAAGAGACTAAAATAGAAAATATTAAAATAAAAGAGTGTCAATCAGCACAAGAATGACTTAAGAAGACATCAAAAGATCCATGAAACAATTCACAAAGAGGGAAATAACAAGGACCAACAAATGAGAAGGAGAAAAATTAAATTACAGCAGTGAAGCACATGAAAGGGTTCTGCCTCCAAACATTGTAGTGAAAATTAAATGAGACAATCTTCGATTTAAACCTCTAAAACATTATAGTTTTAACCTGCTGAATGATGGAATGAATAGTCTCCTCCTTATGTTAAAAAATACGCATGTTTCTCTCTTTTCAAATAACTTAAACAAGTGCTAACCAAATCATCTTGAAAGCAAAATAAATGTTTTTCGAAAAATCTCCTAAGCCACAAAAGCATAATGGAATAAAATGCTGATATTTTCATGAACATGTCATGCTGCTTCAATCGATCGCAATCAGCCCAGAATTTTCCCATGTTGCTTTGACCATTTTTTCACTGTTATAAATGTTTCCTTCAGGATCGTAGAAATACTGCATAACAAAATTGATAGTATTGTGTAATTATGACCAATAATATATCAATACTAATCTTTTATACTTTCATTCTCGCACAATATTTTTAGAATCTTTATTCATGGTGCACACATACTATAAGTGTATTGCAAAGGGAATTATATAAAAGACTTAAACAAAGACAATAAGTAAAACGGTGAATATATACTATTAAAAATTATTTTAGCATGTACGATGTAGAATTAATAAATTAATTATTTAAATCAATTTATCTTTTGTTTTTGTTTTCCCAAAATTTAACTCGTGGCCTAAAAGTTTCTAACCTCTTAGTTTTTGATTCCCAAGCTTTGGTTTTTACTTCCATTTTTTTTCTTCATGTTTTACAATTTTTAATGTTAAATATAAAAATATATAAGGAATGTATTAAATTTACATCAAATAAAAATAAAATAATAGAATATAAGAATGTGAAAAGAGATCTTATATGAAAATTAAGTCAATAATATAAACTAGAAAGGTGTAACTATTACCTTATATACCCTATCAGACTTCATATGACGTTTCATACGGCGTTCTTCTGCGACCCATGCTGGAAGTAGCCACTCATATCCTGGTGAAGTGTGGTCATGAAAAGTAATCGAGTCTAGATTTTCGGGCGTCTTCCGTTTGCGTTTTTTGTCTTTTATTTTTGAAATTGTGTTTTTTGTTGCTTCTGAGAAATTTTCCATGCTAGAAGTACTTATGGTGTATTATATGTATTGAGTTTATCTGTATCAAACACACAAGATAACTTATGCACGACATTGAAATGTGAATAGGTAATAGAACATTAAATGCCAAATAATATGAAAATAAATGTATAACTTTGATATGATATTTTCAAGGGCCACCATTGATAATACATGTAGACATGTATGATTCTGAAGATAAAAATTGACATTTGGGTTCAAATCTTCGAACTAACTAACAACATACATGAATGTATACATATGATATGACCATACATGAATTATAGAATAAATTTAAGCTCATATACAAACACGTTTCAAAACACAACAAGAATATTGAATATGGAAGGAGCCCAATTACATGTATAAGTTTATGTTACAACCTCTAACCTCTCTATCACATGAGAGATATAAAATCGCAGTTGTATGCTCATCGAATGCCAAGCATTTTACATGCATATATAGAGAAAAATAATATCTAAATATATCATGCACCTAAATTATACAAGCAAAAGAAAACATAATTATACACTAAACTTCATAGCACCTTTTCCATATATAAAAAACAAAAACAAAAAGACTCAGTCCATCACGATATAATTTTATAAACATATTAAATTATATTAATCCAAACATTGAAATCGTAAGATAATAGAATGTTTATCTTTCTCATTACTGAATGGAATGTATATATACAAGTGTAGGTCAACTATATAACTATGCTACATCATAATTAGAGGGAAATCATTAAAACTAATTATGGCAAATATTCTATTCTATCACACCCCCGCAGTCGAAGCGAGAGGTTCACGGACGCTTAGACTGGTCCGAAAATCATCAAAAAGAATACGAGGGAGCCCTTTTGGGAAAATATCAGCAATCTGATGTCTGGAGGGAACATGAAATCCAGAAATTTCAATCCATTTTTTACTTGACTGAATCACTAACCAAGCATTTTAAGAACAGGTTCATTCCATACAGATTCACCCTAAAGAGAACACATGCAACTAGCACCTAACAAGCCATACTAAATAGCCATATCAAACCCATATTTAAGAAACCTTTCAAATCAACAATAAATTGAGTTTTGATGATAATACATCCATAAAAAATCAACATCAAAATAACCTAATCATGGATTATTGACGATGTTGAGAAAATCTAAAATTTTCAGAAATCCCTAGATCCCAAAAAATCAAACAAGTAAGTAAACTTACCAAAATGATAGAATAATAGGGAGAAACTGTGACCAAAACACTATCTCTTTCTTCTCCCTTTTCAACAATTATTATATTATTTTCTCCATGAGATCCCCTTCTAATTTCTTCTTCAATTTATTATATGAGATTGGTGTGGGTAAGGGTGAACTGAATTTTGTTCCAAAATCAATATTACGGTGTGTAAGCAGGTGACTTTAGTGGGGGTGAGAGAAACGAGCTTATGGTTTTGTGTGTGAATTTGGTGAGGGTGAAAGACATAAGGTTACATAAAGTGTTTTGCGTGTAAAACTCAATTTTATAGAGAAATCCAAAACAAAAGCTTGGCTCTTATGCTTTTATCTCCCTTTTTAAAAGTTATTCTACTATTAACTCCAGAAAATCCCCTTTTTATTGTTTCTTTTCTTTATTTTGTGAGAATGATGTGGGTGGGGCTGAATTGATTTTTGTCACGAAATCAATTTAAGAGTGTGTAAACATGTGATGAAAGTGGGGTAAGAGAAACCAGGTTATGAATGTGTAAGTGTGTGAATTTGTGAGGGTGCGAGATATGAGTTTACACCAAATGCTTTGCGTTCAAAACTCAATTTTACCCTCAAGTTTTAAAACAAAATCCTAACTTTTCTTTTTCCTTAATTTTTTTTTTCTTAAGTGTTCCTACCTTATGTTATAATTTTTTCTTATAATAAAGTATATTATCATCTATCCAAACTATATACACTCTCTAGTAATCACAAATATTAAATATAACATATAAAATTAGACACCATATATTTAAAACATATTTTTATTAGAGTATTTGTTTATGTACAAGTATGAATAGGTAGACACTTTTTTTATAAACAAAACTCATATTAGCCCCTCAAAATTGATACCGAGAAGAATCAAATCTGATACCTTGAGAGAAGCACATTCCAAGGTCTCAAGTCAACACCATCGGATCAACTCAAATTGATTGAATAGGTAGAAACTTAATTGACATTTTTTAATGATAAGCCTTATTTGTGTTCTTTTAATTAGAAATATGGAGCGCTATAATAAAATTTCTATTTTAACTTTCTAATTGTATATTTTTTTTAAAATAGAATAGATTCAATCATTATACTATTGATTCTAAAAACATAGAGTGGCCTTGCAGTATACCTACATGACTTCATTGAAGGTTTATATCAAGCCTACAACAATTTTAAATGGCCAAGAGTGGTTAAAAAAAAAAAAATAATATGAAGGAAATAGTTTCACAGCATCATGTCACGATTTTATGTCCAGAAAATACTTTACCACTATCTACAAACTTGTGACACGGTTGCAACAATCGTGACACGATTTTGACAGCATCCGCAACTGCACAAACTGTGCAGAAGTAAAATAAATAAATAAAAACCTCTCAAACGTGATTTTTACCATTAAAGCTTCTCTAAGGCTCCTATGTAAACTCCAACGCACCCAAATCATCCAGAAATATTATTCATGGTCATTACACTTTAATTTGACACTTATAACACATCAAAACATCAGTCCAACATGCAATTTCATGATTTCTACACCTTTTTGTCATAAAAACTTAAAACCCAAATTAAGCACAATTAAACCACGAATTTAACATAATCAAAACATCAATTTAGCGATAATCACATACCCAAAATCATAGCAATATTATAAAACACAAACTTAACATGTAATCATCTAAGATCATGAAGAATAAGGAAGAAATAGCATAAACCCTTCACTACCCATTTGTCCAAACAATTCCCATGTGAATAGAGACTCCCCCCTTACCTCAAGAATCGTCAAAGCTAACCTCTCCTATGAATGAGTATATCAACAATCTTCTCTTCTAGTCTCCTAGAGTTCTTCTTCACCACCTTAAATCCCCTATGTGCCTCTTCTCTCAATTTGTTCTTGTGTGTTTCTAACGCTAATTCTCATAAAACTAAAATCTATTTATATCCTCTTATTTGGGCTTGGTTTTCTCACATCCAATTATTGGGCTTGATTTCTATCATGTTTATTCTCCACAAATAATACATTACTCAATTACTCGCTTAAACCTCCTATTTACTTAAACACCTCATTTTCCTTAATTTTTCGTATTCTCTTATTTTCTAATACTTAACCAACCCATCAATTCAACCACATTAAATAAAAGTAATAAACATATAAATTTCTAAATACTACTAATATTATTAATATCACATAATAACAATAATAATAAAATAAACTAATACTAAAAATTGGGATGTTACAAGTCTAACCATCAAGTTGATGACTCCTCCCCAAAACATCTTCAAAGTGTTGAGAGAAAAGTAGTTCCCTATGTCCTCCCACTCCTCTATCGGACTTACCAATCAACCATGGAATAAAGTCGTACTGTGTTGCTCCTTTAGATTGATTTTGATGATGTTTTTGTTGTTGTTAATATGATTATTACCTATTAGTAATTTCATAGTTTGTAAAAGCACCCTAGCAATTCTGTCTTGGAATTCTCTAGAATAGTTATTCCTAAGTTCATGTTTTCTTGATACTTAAGTGTTCTCAAATTTGTGTTTTTAACATACTTGATTTGATCCAAACTAGCTTAAAAAAATATTTGATTTGATTCATTTCCTTCCTGGGGTGTTTTGTTCAAGGATGTTGAATCGATTTAAGAAGATCTTGATTCGATTCACTCAGTATGTTGGGTCTTTGAGTCTTGTCATTTTGAATCGTATCAAAGTTCTTTGAATCAGATCATTCTTCATTTGGATATATTTTAAATCGATTCAATGTTCTTGACCTTCGTGTCAATCTTCATAGAATTTAGATTTTCTGTTTTACGCTAATTGAATCAATTCATACTATGTGATGACATGTCTTCTTACATTATTCTGAGCATGTTTTTCAGTCATTTTCAAGTAGTTTTTAGCAGCAAAGCGAAACAAAGTTGATGTAAAGAACTTGGATGTGTAGATGAGACAACTGTCAACTGAATTTGCAAATGCTATAAGAACGGGATTTTCCGAAACAACTCTAGATAATCCTAAGAATGAAACTTGCAAAATGATGGAAGTGGAAAAGGATTAAGTGAAAGAGATTGATCCTCTAACAACTGAAAGCAAGGTCACAGAAGCATTGAAGCATATGGTGAAGGAATGGTCCACTCTCAGGGATGTCTTACAAACTAGGAAGGTGACTAAAAATTAGTGTTGCAATAGGCTTTTGGATTACTTATTCTCACCCACTAGTAAACTGCTTTATGAGAAGATAGTCACTGTTGCCAAAGAAGATCGCAAGAAACATGATGATGAGCCTCCAAGGAAAAAGGAAGACCCCGAATGTTTTAGCATACCAGTCACCATCAAGGGGTTCTATGTTGGAGAAGTGATGTGTGACCTCGGATCTAGCGCAAACATGATGTCACTATCACTATTCAATAAGATTGGAGGATTAGAGTTGAAACCTAGTGAAGTAGGAATATGACTTGTTGATGGTTCTCTCAAGTATGCTGAAGGTGTAATAGAAACTGTGGATATCGACATCAATGGATTCACTTTCCCTGTTGAGGTAGTAGTTATGGAAATGAGGGGATTAGACAAAGTTCAAATGATCTTATGGAGACCTTTTCTCGCCACTGCCCAAGCTATAATAAATGTAGATCGATGGGAAATTATCATCAGATCAAGAGAAGAATACATCACCTACAAAGTTTCTGGACAATACTGTTACCCTAAGCAGTATGATGTGCTGAAGGAAGAACCCAACCTGAAGGTTGAGGAGGAGGAAGAAAACAAGGAGCATGAAGGACAGGGGCTCCCAGGAACAAGTTAGACATATATGTCAGGCTTGTAATGCTAAACAAGCGTGAATAGGAGGCAATCTATTTTGTCAAGCTATGATAACAGGCAACCTATTGATCGTCAGGACTAAGACGTTAAACAATCGTTGAATAGGAGGTAACCCATTATCTTTATTTTTATGTTAAGCTTATATGATTCGACTAATGAATTTCTTTTCTTTTTCTGTTGCTAATCCCCTAGTATTATCTTATAAAATTTTATTTCTTTTGCATTACATAGTTTTTAAAAAAATTATACATGTAATATCCTTAATAATGTGAAGCAATGTTTTCAATATTTAATACTCCATTCGTCCCTATATCTAAGCACCCTTTTATTAGAGGCAATGAGTGCTTACATACAGGGACGGAGGGAGTATTAAAGTTGTTTGAAAAATTACAACTAAATTGATTTTCGTAGATATAAATGTTGAGTAACAAGAACATTGAAGAAAAAGAGAGAAAAGTGAAGAAAGAGTATAGAGTAAAGTGTAGAGTTTTTCATTAAAAATAAAAGGTAGTTACAGAGATTCCGTATATAGGTTGTTTACTACATGTACACTGTATACTAATGTGTACTAGCTTTCTTACAACATAGCCTAACATCCCTATAATCTAGGAGGTTAGTTATTCCAAGTAACTAACTCAAAAGTAGTTTAGGGTTTCTGTAACTTGTGGCATAAGCAACTGTGGTGCATTGTGTTCCTGTTGTTGATCTTCTAATAGCAAAGCTTCTATCTTCTTTGTATTATGTTTCAACATCCTCCCACAAGCTTGACCATGATAAATGTTTATCATTCCAAACTTGGAAATGAATTGTTTAAATTTGGAGGTGCTAAAGGCTTTGTTAAGAAATCTCCCAATTGTTCATGTGTTGAGATAGGAAGAAGTCTGACCATTCCTTTTTTGGATTTTCTCTCTAACCAAGTGACAGTCTATTTCCAAATGCTTTGTTCTCTCATGGAAAACTGGATTGGAAGCAATATGAATTGCACTTTGACTATCACAGTACAAAACAAGTTGCTTGCTGTAATTGATTTCAAGTCTTTCAGAAGGTAGAGTAGCCAATGGAGCTCACATGTAGCAGTGGAGAGCGTTCTGTATTCAGCTTCTGAACAAGATCTTGAAATAGTTATTTACTTTTTAGCTCTCCAAGATATAAGTGAAGAACCTAAAAAGAAGCAAAATCTAGTTGTTGATCTTCTGGAATCTACACAACCTGCCCAGTCTGCATCAACATATCCAAGTACTTGAGCTTCTGAACTTCTAGGAAAGAAAAGACCAAGACCAAGGTTATTCTTAAGGTATCTCAATGTTTTACAAGCAGCTTTGTAGTGTGTGATGGTTGGAGAATTTAGAAATTGGCTCAGTTGTTGAGTAGCTAAAGAAATGTCTGGTCTAGTAGTATTTAGATACAACAATCTACCAATTAGCCTCCTGTAGCAAGACACATCTTTAAAGGGTGCACTCGTGTCTTGATGCAATTTAATAGAAGTATCTAAAGGTGTGGATGCAGGCTTAGATACAACAATCTACCAATATGATACCTGCTTTAGAGTGAGGAACTTACAACCCTAAAAAATATTTAAGGATACCTAAATCCTTAATTTTGAACTGAGCATCTAAAATGGACTTGATTCTTTGGAATTCAGTGAGAGAGGTACCAGCTAATATGATGTCATCAACATACACTAAGATTGCTGTAAAATCAGTGTTATGTTGAAGAGTGAATAATGAGTAATCAGATGTGGATTGTGAGTAACCTTCATGAAGTAGTAAAGAAGTCAATTTTTCAAACCATTTCCTTCTTGCTTGTTTCAAGCCATAAAAGGCTTTTCTGCAATTTGCATACTTTGCCAGGAAAACTGGAAACTCCTTCTAGTATACTCATGAAAACATCTTCTTGCAAATCTCCATGAAGAAATGCATTGTTCACATCTAGTTGATGTAAATGCCAGTTCTGGATAGAAGCAATGGCTAGAAGAGTTCTAACTGTAGTCAGTGGCGGATCTTGACTAATTTTATAGGGGGAGCCAAATATTCATAAAATATATATATATATATATATATATATATATATATATATATATAAGTGTTTTCATGAGTAATTACAAATTGTTATCTGGTGAAGATGGTTGTTGTGCTTATTTATTGCCTCAGGGACAACAGTTTGAATCCTTGCATACACTTTTTTTGAATAAAAATAAAAAGGTATTATAAAAATAGAAAAAGGAGCCAGGAAGACTCGAACTCATGGCCTCAAGTTTCAAATGACATTGCATTTCCACCACGATACAGGCGAAACCAATGCAATATTATGCATAATATAGTATTTATTAGATATTTGGAGGGAGCCATGGCTACCATGTGCTCCCACCAAGATCCGCCACTGACTGTAGTAAGCTTAGAAACAAGAGAGAAAGTGTCAAAGAAATCCAAACCCTCAATTTGATTGTAGCCTTTAGCTACCAGTCTGGCTTTGTACCTTTCAATAGAGCCATTTGCCTTGTGTTTCACTCCATACACCAATTTACTGTCAATTGGCTTCACATTAGGGGGCAAATCCACAATGGACCAGGTATCATTATCAGTTAAAGCCTTTAATTCATCATTCATAGCTTGTAACCAGTGTTCAGACTGACATGCCTTCTTATAGGTTTTAGGCTCAGTACTTTAGGTAATTGAAATCGAAAAAGCTTTATGTGATGTAGAAAGATGGTCAAAAGAATGAAAATGAGTATTGGGATAAGAAATACCAGAATTGACTGATTTTGGTGATGGAATGGAAGAGTTATTGTAAATGTGATCTTTCAAATAGCTGGGGATAGATTTTACTCTAGTAGACTTATGAATTACAGGTAATATAGGAGGAGGAGGAACAATAGTGGAAGTGGAAGAAGCTTGTTCATTAGGGGAATTTGAAATGTGAGTGTGAGAAGGGTCAGACACAGTTTCAGAAGAAGAAGAAATGTCTATGACAGGGTTATTATCATAGTCTTGAGCTATATGTGTATGGTATTCCCATGAAACAGTTGAAGGATTATGTTTATAAGGAAAAATTCACTCATGATGTGTCACGTTTCTAGAAACAAAGATCTCTTTGGAATGAGTATTAAGAAGAATGACCCCTTTCATACCACTCTTATATCCAAGAAAAACACACTTCCTTGCTTTAGAAGCAAGTTTAATTCTATTGGCCTGAAGAGTTGACACATAAGCTAAAGAGCCAAAAACTTCCAATTGATGCAAATCAGGATTTTGATTATGTAATAAAAAAAATAAGGTGTTTTGTTATTTAAAATGGGACTAGGAACTCTGTTCATGATAAAAACAGCATGAACAGCAGCATAGGATCAAAAAAAATTGGGCAAATGAGATTGAAAAAGAAGTGCTCTAGTGATGTTCAAAATGTGTTGATGCTTTCTTTCCACCCTTGCATAAAACTGAGGCATGTTAAATTCAGGTCCATTGTCACTTCTGACAATTTTAACATGACAGTCATGTTGATTTTCAATCAAAGTGATGAAATCAATGACATGTTGTCTGGTTTCACCTTTTGATTTCATCAAAGTTATCCAAGTATATCTACTAAAATCATCAACAACAGTTAAAAAATATAAATGATTATGTATAGAGCAAATTGAAATAGGGCCCCAAATATCAAAATGTATCAATTCAAAAGGTTTTGTAGCTTTATTACAACTCTCGGGAAACAGTAACTTCCTATGTTTAGCAAAGTGACATACATCACAGGTTGCTTTAGAATCTTCATGAACATAAGGAAACAAAGATTGTAAAGACTTCATTCTAGAAAATGAAAGGTGTCCTAATCTAAAATGCCAGAGGGCGCTATCTGGTAGAGGAACATAGTTAGAGATGGTCTTGCTTGCAGAAGAAGTCAACTTGTTTGAAAGATTCAAATAGTATAACTCTTCTCTCTTATCACCAGAACCAATCATCTTCTTGGTTTTCTTGTCCTGAATCAAACACTGGAAACCGTTAAAAATCACAATGCAATTTAAGAAATTGGTTAATTTTGACACAGAAATGAGATTTAAATGAAAATCAGGGACATAAAGAACAACATGAATGATAAAATCATCAGAAAATTTAATGGTTCCAGATTGTTTGGCTATAGTAAAATGTCTTGTAGGTAATTTTATGTGAGTAGGAATGATTTCATTGTAAAAATGAAACCATTTTAGATTGCCACAAATATGATCACTGGCTCCTAAATCAATGATCCAAGAACTTAGAGTAAAATTATGACAAGTTAAAGAAGAACAAAAACTTGTACCTTGTATGTCAGTTGGTAAATGACCAATGGACATAGAAGAAGAAACCTAATTGGAAGCATGAGCAATTTTTGAACCTTGATTAAGAGATAAATTTTGAAGTAAAGACATTAACTTTTCATATAGCTCATGTGTGATAGCTGGAGAAGCAGCTTTATTGTCAACACATGATGAAGATTTCTCATCATTAGCAACTTCCTCCTTTGCAATATGATTAGTAGATGAAGAAGAACCAAAAGTCTTCTGAAGATGTGGTGGAACACCATGTTTCTTCCAACAAGTTTCCACAGTGTGATTACTTCTTCCACAGAAAGTACACACACGTGCACCATTCTTGGAATTGAATCCTTGAGAATATGATTTTCCATAAGAGTTTCCTTTGAACTTTTTGGAATCAGCATAGTTAATCAAAACTGAGTCTTCACTAGGTGAAGCAAAATTTCCTTGTCTTTCATGTTGTAAAACCATAGAGAAGATCTTGTTCATGGGGGGTAAAGGATCCATTAACAAAATCTGAGACTTAACCATAGCAAAATTCTCATTCAAAACTAGTAAGAAACCTTATTGCATAGAGCAAATTATGATTTTGTCTAACATTACGCATGAATTCATAAGAACAACGGATTCTACATACACAATTTGGAACATGCATATAAATCTCAAGCTCCTCCCATAAAATCTTCAATTCAGAGTAAAAAGCAGTTACAGTTTTGGATTCTTGTTGCAAAGGATAGATTTCTTGCATGAGTTCAGAAATTCTTACAAAATCACCTTGAGAAAACCTTTCCTTTAGATCGCTCCAAACATCACATGCGTTTTCCATGAAAACTATAGATTGTGCAATTGAAGGAGACACAAAATCCAGGATCCATGAATGAACTAAATTGCTGCGACGATTCCAAGGTCAGAATAGAGGATCAAAATCATCAGTGATAGGTTCGATTGTTCCATCAACAAATTCATATTTCATTTTACCTCCCAATGCTCTTCGCATCGAATGAGCCCAAGAGTGATAATTTGAACCATCCAAAACTGGAGAAACCGTAACAGAGGAAGGTCCATCACTTGGATGAACGAAGAAAGCACTAGATTGATCGGTGAGAACGTCGTTGTTATGAGGCGCCATTGATGGAGCTTGATAAAGCTTGCGGAAAAGAGATCAAAAGGCTCTAGATACCATGTTGAGTAACAAGAACATTGAAGAAAAAGAGAGAAAAGTGAAGAAAGAGTATAGAGTAAAGTGTAGAGTTTTTCATTACAAATAAAAGTAAGTTACAGAGATTCCTTATATAGGTTGCCTACTACATGTACATTGTATACTAATGTGTACTAGCTTTATTATAACATAACCTAACATCCCTATAATCTAGGAGGTTAGTTATTCCAAGTAACTAACTCAAAAGTAGTTTAGGGTTTCTGTAACTTGTGGCACAAGCAACTGTGGTGCATTGTGTTCCTGTTGTTGATATTCCAATAGAAAAGCTTCTATCTTCTTTGTATTATGTTTCAACATTAATGCAGATTTTGAGAAATAACATCAACAATAAATGGAGCATATAAATAAATGAATAAATAAATAAACATCTAACTATTTATGACGATGTTTTTGATAGCAAATGAACAACCATATTTGCTTGTAGTTTGATGGATTTTAATTTGGTCTGGGTTGAAGAAAGGATCTACACTTATCATATCTATGGCATAAGTTCAAAATCATCAAACTTCAAATTCTGCATACAATTCAGCACTACATTCAAATCAATCTAAACAAGCATAGTTTTTTTTTTAGGAGAAGTTAAACAGACATGGTTCATTTTCAAATATTCTCATGAACATACAAATTGAAATGTGAATCATAATGGAATAAAATGTTGATATTCTCATGAACATTTCATCCTGCTTCAATCGATCGTAATCAGCCCAGAGTTCTCCCATGTTGCTTTGACCTCGTCCTTATTCTTATAGAAGGTTCCTTCAGGGTCGTAGAAATACTGCATAACAAAATTGATATTATTGTGTAATTATGACCAATAATATATCAATACTAATCATTTTATATTTTCATTCTCGCACAATATTTTTACAGTCCTTATTCATGGTGAACGCATACTTTAAGTGTATTGCAAAGGGAATTATATATAAAAGACTTAAACAAAGACAATAAGTAAAACGGTGAATATATACTATAACAACATTATTTTAGCATGTACAATGTAGAAAATAAATTAATTATTTAAATCAATTTATATTTTGTTTTTGTTTTCCCAAAATTAAATTCGTGGCCTAAAAGATTCTAACCTCTTAGTTTTTGATTCTCAAGCTTTGGTTTTTACTTCAATTTTTTTTCTTCATGTTTAACAATTTTTAATGTTACATATGAAAATATATAATGAACATATAAAATTTACATCAAAATAAAATAAAATAAAAGAATATAAGAATGTGAAAAGAGATCTTATATGAAAATTAAGTCAATAATATAAACTAGAAGGGTGTAACTTTTACCGTATATACCCTATCCGACTTCATACGGCGTTCTTGTGCCACCCATGTTGGAAGCAACCACTCATATCCTGGTGAACTGTGGTCATGAAAAGTAACCGAGTCTAGATTTTCGTTCATGTTGCGTTTGTGTTGTTTGCGTTTTATTTTTGAAATTGTGTTTTTAGTAGCTTCTGAGAAATTTTCCATGCTAGAAGTACTCGTGGTGTATTATATGTATTGAGTTTATCTATATCAAACACACAAGAACACTTATGCAAGACATTCAAATGTGAATAGGTAATAGAACATTAAAGGCCAAATAATTTGAAATTAAATTTATAACTTTGATATGATATTTTCAAGGGCCACCATAGATAATACATGTAAACATGTATGATTGTAACTAACAACGTACATGAACGTATACACATGATATGACGGTACATGAATTATAGAGTAATTTAAGCTCATATACAAACATATTTCAAAACACAACAAGAATATTGAACTTGTATAAGTTTATGTTACAACCTCTAACCTCTCTATCACATGAGAGATATAAAATCTCAGTGTATGCTTTTCAAATCCCAAACATTATACATGCATATAGAGAAAAATAATATTTAAATATATCATGCACCTATAATAATATACAATTTAACCTAATAATATACAACAACGCGAGGTGTCCTGTCTTGCTCAATCAATACAACACCCTCATCATATAAAAGAAAACTACATAGAATATTATAATAGTAGATTAAATATAATTAAAATCAATTGTAAAACAATTTAAAAATCCAAAAAGTCATATTTAAAGTATTGCACTTCTTTTATTTTAAACTCTAAAGAATCTCATTAAAAATTGGATGAACCAGCACATTTCAACTTCTTATAGTATTCAGATAAGCACAAATTATGAATGAAGATTCAAATGATTTAGCAAAATTTTCTAAGTTTTTATGGAGTATTACAACTTACTTAGAATCCGAATCAAATTTCTCCTAATACATATTTAAAGCCAATAACTCAAGCAAAATTATACACTAAATTTCATAGCCCCTTTTCTATATACTAAAAAAAAAAGACTCGGTCCATCAAGATGTAATGTTATAAACTTATTAAATTATATTAATCCAAACATTGAAATATCCAGAAATTTCAATCAATTTTTTACTTCACTGAATCACTAACCCAACATTTTAAGAATAGGTTCATTCCATACATATTCACCCTAAAGAGAACACATGCAACTAGCACCTAACAAACCAAACTAAATGGCCATATCAAACCCATATTTAATAAACTTTTAAAATCAACAATAAATTGAGTTTTAATGATAATAAATCCATAAAAAAAAACATCAAAATAACCTAATCATGGATTATTGACCATGTTGAGAAAATCTCAATTTTTCATTAATCCCTGGATCCCAAATAATCAAACAAGTAAGTAAACTCACCAGAATGATAGAAAATATGGAGAAACCGTGACCAAAACACTATCTCTTTCTTCTCCCTTTTCAACAATTATTATATTATTTTCTCCAAGAGACCCCCTTCTAATTTCTTCTTCAATTTATTGTATGAGATTAGTGTGGGTAAGGGTGAACTGATTTTTGTTCCAAAATCAATATTATGGTGTGTAAGCAGGTGACTTTAGTGGGGTGAGAGAAACAAGCTTATGGTTTTGTGTGTGAATTTGGTGAGGGTGAAAGACATAACGTTACATAAAGTATTTTGCGTGCAAAACTCAATTTTATAGAGAAACCCAAAACAAAAGCTTGGCTCTTTCTGTTTTTCTCTCCCTTTTCAAAAGTTATTCTATTATTTTCTTCCTAAGATCCCCCTTTTATTGCTTGTTTTATTTATTTTGTGAGAATGATATGGGTGGGCTAAATTTATTTTTGTCACGAAATCAATTTGAGGGTGCGTAACCATGTGATGAAAGTGGAGGTGAGAGAAATGAGGTTATGAATGTGTAAGTGTGTGAATTTTGTGAAGGTGCGAGATATGAGTTTACATCAAGTGCTTTGCGTTCAAAACTCAATTTAACCCTCAAGTTTTAAAACAAAATCCTAACTTTTCTTTATCCTTATTTACATTTTTTTTTCTTAAGTGTTCCTACCTTATGTTATTATTTTTTCATTATAATAAATTATATTATCATCTACCCAAACCTATATATACTCTCTAGTAATCACAAATATTAAATATAGTGTTGGAACAAGGGTGTTTCACAAGTCACCTATTGAGTTTTGACAATAACAAGGTATTAAAAATAATCAATTGGATATGCTAAACAATTTGTTCAAGTGTGCAGGATCCATATTCAGAGTACTAT
>Ga0228711_1007086_pt1 | contig 16398 bp, 7 predicted proteins | sample MedpolnodulmetaG_2_FD_177996 | JGI IMG/M metagenome (GOLD analysis project Ga0228711, IMG submission 177996) | Root nodule microbial communities from Medicago polymorpha collected in Santa Monica, California, United States - brown nodules | ecosystem: Host-associated > Plants > Roots > Nodule...
CTTCCAAGTAAACTACTTGAGAATTGTTTTTAAGTTTCAGGATAATTTTTAAAGGGTCACAATTCAAACCCCCCCTTCCTTGTGACTATTTTATCTACTTCACAAATGTTCAGCATATCCAATTGACAATTTTTAATACCTTGTTATCATCAAAACTTAGAAAGGTGATTTTGCGAAACACCCTTTGTTCCAACAAAATAGTTTTCACATGTACATGTCACTCATTTATAATTTTTTTAACAGTGTACATAATAAACATTTAATCTCTCCAACTCAGCATCTCACATAATTTTTTTAAATGGAACTAACTAATCAACTATCAATAATTATATACCATTACATGTCAATTTTTTACTCCCTCCGTTCCATAATACATGACACAGTTGACTCTATTACGCATACCAATGCATAATTTTGAGCTTAAATATCTTGAATAATATATTAGAAAAAATTATGAAAATTTGATATTTTGAAAATACTCATCGAGACGAATCTAACAGCATCTTATATGATATTATTTATCTTTGGATATTAGTAGAAAAATGTAGTCAAAGTAAGTTAGGTCAAAATTTCACATTTTCAAATGGGTCATCTATTGTGGAACGGAGGAAGTAATATTAAAAGAGTGCGGATATCACTCAAGAATGGAGGTCTTAAGTGAGACTTTGGGTCCTATAGAACCCTAAAAAAAATCTCTCCAATGGATACCTGATAGACACTGAGTCTTAAATGATAAAGATCGGATTCAAACTATGGATTTTCATTTATTTAATTTAATAGGGAAATTTTTTGTTACTAATCTACTTATAAAAAATAAAAAAGTATGACCTCTGGTAAAAAAAATAGGGAAAGAGAATATTAAACAGTGTCCTGTGGTATTTGTTAAGCAATCAAAACAAATAACTTTTTTTTAAAAAATATGGTGTAATTATTACTTAATTAAAAATTAAAACTAAGACAAAATTTCTATGTATAAATAATACCTTAATCACTGGCTCCAGAGACACCGGTCAACAATATTCAAAAGGTATTGGGTGCGTTTGTTTTGGATTTTTTCCAATAAAAATCTATTTTTTCTCCTAAAAAAACCACTTTTTTCATTTTTAAGTGTTTGTTTTGGATTTTCAGAAAAATCATTTTTTCAAAAAAATCTATTTTTTTCAAAAACAATGAGGTGACAAATGTACATGTTAAAACTCATTTTCTTTAGAAAAATAAATTTTTATAGGTAGTAGGCAAACAAAAATAACTTCAAAAACGCATCCATTATGGCATTGTGGTTTTTGTTTTAATTTCAACATCTTTCATTAAACAAACAAAATAGGAAGGAAGGGCATACACCAAAACTCACAGCCAACTTGCAGCACAACGTAACCAAGTCTATAAGCTAAAACATTTATAATGCATTCAATAACAACCAACGTATCAGATTGGACAACTATTTCTTCAAGTGTTTTTATCTTTGGTAAATGGAGACACCATTGAATGGCAAGAGCTTCAGAAAGTGTGGGTTTCGTTGATTTGAGTTCGTTCCTACGTGTTAAGAAGGTGATTGCTTGAATACGTGTCCACCAGTAGAGCTCTATGGAAGATGCATTCTTTTATGGTCACAAAAGCAAATGAACATGTGTAGATAAATTTATCCTCTAAATATTAAATTACTCCCTCCGTTTTTTTTAAATGTTGTTTGACCACGAATTTAGCATTTTCATTTAATTCATTTTGATATTTTAAAGATACGATTTGTCAATTATATTTTTTCTCAATTATTCTTATTTTCTTCAATAAACTAAAACTAAATAATGTTAACGTTATAGAATATTTTGACTACCAAAGTACATAATCAAAGATTATTTTATAATTTTGATGTATTAAAAAACTATTATGACTATTCGTTACACATTCAAATGACAAAAATGACTATTTATCTTTTTAAAAAAGGAATGTATAAGTTTAAAAAAATGATTAGTTTTTGTGATTTCGTCATCTCTGAACGACTATGTTTGTTTTGATTTCCCGTCTTTGTGTGGTGTGTTTTTGATTTCCCGTCTTAGTGCGGTGTTTATTTGATTCATGTTGATATATTAGCTTTGAGCAAGTGCAGATCCGATCAATGACAATGAATTTGGCGTCGTCAACGTTGCAGATCCGGAGACATGAATATTTCGGAGACTTGAATATAGTCATATTAGTCATATTTGTAGGCATATGTACTTTGCCGTTTTATGCTATTAACATGGATGCTGTGAATTTGTTCACAGATTCATCCTTTTTGTTTTTAGCGAATTTGAATTTGTATTGTATCGATGTACTCTATCAATTTGAATGAATGAATATCGTTTATTTTTGTAAAAAAAAATTTTAAAAATGAAAACATGTGCCAAAAGAAAAAGTGATGAACAATTTTGCCAAATATATCGAATCATATCAAGTAACAGAGTGATATTGTCTTAACTGAAAATGTTTGTGGTCTATTCAGTTACCTTACTAGCCTCTCATGTTTGCTAGGCGACATGAAGTTAGTTGGATTCATGAGTTGGAATAATTGATGTTAGGTTGCGAAAGCATTCTATGTTAGTAATTGCACTTGTAGTTAAGTCACCAATACTACATGAGTCACATGTGCTAGTTTTTATAATGGAAGAGAAATTAGTCATTTTTTTTTCTTTCTCAATGTGTAACGAATATAAATAATAGTTTATTAATATATCGAAATTTCAAATTAGTTTTTAATTGTGTGTTTTATTAATCAAAATAGTCTCTGTCGTTAAAATAGTCTCTCAATGCTAACAAAAACTTTTTTTACAAGGACTGATATGATAGCAAGTACTTATATGAACTGATATAAGTATATTGAAGAACCCATATGAAAGTATGAACACGATATTTTAACGTCATAGACTATTTTGATCTTTCAACATTGATATTACATCAATTTTACCCTATTAAAAACTAATTTACCTATGAAATTTATGTCTCTCATCTCAAAGAGAGCATCAAAATAAATTCTAGATGTGTGGAATGATTTTGTCATGTTTGATTGTTTTTTAATATAATTGAATTTACCTCCAAAATTGATTTCAATTTGAGTTTTTTATTTTTGACATTCAAATTTATTATTTAACTCACTTTTACATGAATCTATTCAAACATATTATACTTTACATTTCAACTCACTTTAAATTAGAATAACTTTTTATAATTAATTCATTAAATTTTTTTTTTATCATCACAAAACTAAACATACTTTACGTCCTTGAAAAACAGTGGCCACCATTCACATGTAGACACGATTTGCGTAAAAGTAAATTAGTTCTTATTTGGTTCTAATTTTAGAGGTGACAAAATTGATTATGAAAGTGTAGAATTGATTCTTATATGTTTGGTTTCCTTCGAGTAGTGAAAGTGTAGAATTGATTCTTATATGTCTGGTTTCTTCGGATAGAATTAATTTCGTCTCTAGAATTGATTCTACTTGCAACTAGGATTTGTAAATTTTGATTCTAGAATTAATTTTTATACACAAATTTTTAGTTTAACTCATGTTTATTCAAACATAAATCACTTTATCTTCAACTCACTTTTAATTTAAATCAATTTTACAAAATCAATTCATTTAAAATTAATTATTGTTGCAATAGAAAACATACACTTAGAAGAAATTAGATTTTTGAATCATAAAAAAAATGTTTTTTAAAAGGCAATTCCAAAATATTGGATTCCTTCGACCAAAGTTATTGGATTTCGACATGATCATCGTACGCCACCTATCTCCGATCATCAAAATAATTGGTACTATAAAACGAGTATGTTGAAAGTGAACTGAGGGAGATGAATGATCGATGATTCATAATAGAGAGATGGAGAGATTGAGACGTTACACTGTTTTTTTAGCAAAGATGTTACATTGTTGATACTTGATTACATCTGAGTAAATTATCAAGTATTATTACTAAAATGAGATGAGATAGAGCATATGGGAACCACTTAAGAAACTAGCCTTGGAGATGCCGTGAGGATTCATGAACAAGGAAATAAATCGAGCAGTGGTTAAATATTTGAGTGATGATAATATTTTACCCCTTCAACCACGTAATTGTCTTGAAGAGAAGAGCGACTGTGATAGTGATTGAGGACCCTCCCAATGACATAAGGTTAAAGGTTTGTGGTAGGGCTTGTGACTTTGCTTGGATATTATTCTCCTAACATGGAAGTCAGAGAAACAATTACACTTTAATCTGCGGAATAGGACAATCACCAAGATAGAAAAATGTAATTTGATTACAACAATCCTTGTACAAACTATTTTATTGTGATTATAGATTGCTACAAATAAAAAATAAAAAATAATGGAAGGCCCAAGCACATAGAATTAGACTGCCTCAAATCTCATCTTTAGGCTCTAAATGATATAACTCTAACTTAGAAATAGATGATGAGTTTGTCCCTAACTGTTATATTAGGATTTTGTTTTGTTTCCATAATTTTTAAGATATGGATATCTTTACTCTTAAACTTTCTTTTATGTATTATCTCCGTCTTATAGTGAGTGATTCAATTTATCTATGCACTATTAACGTAAGATGTTTTGATTATCTTTTTTATTAATATATAAGTATAAATTGTAGGATATAAGATATCGATTTGCTTGAATGAATATTTTTAAAATATCAAATTTTTATAATATTTAATAATAGATAATTACATATTTTTAAGTTCAAAACTGTGCATTGACATATAAAACACTCAGCTGAATCACTCATTGGATTCACCATTGATAAATGACTCTTTGGATTTTTGGTTTTTGTTGCTTGTTGTATGTGGACAATGGACTTGTGAGAATGAGCGTCACCCACTACTTTATAGATGGTGATTTACCGAAGGTGAGCTTTAACTAAAAAAAGGCGAATAATCATATGTCTCTTCACGTTTAATTGGTAATTATAATAGTTATTCATAATAGTTATTCTACATATCAAAATTCTAAAATAGTCTCGAATTATGCACTTAGTTATTCATAATAATCTTTGACGTCGACTATTTTGACGAACATAATTCATAATCAAAACTCAAGACCGGCCCTAAGATTTTTGGTGTCTTAGACGAAACAATGAATTGTGCCCTTTTAATTATTCAAATATTTTTTTCTTCCATTTTATATTGCAAAATATTTATTTATAATCAAAGTTATCTAAAAATATTTTTTCAATAGAATTAATCAATGTAAATATATATATATATATATATATATATATATAGTACTAACCACGAAATAAAATAATAATTTTGGTGCCCTAAAAACATGGTGCCCTGGGCTGCCGCCCCTTAAGTCCGCCCTCAGGGCCACCTCCGTCAAAATTATTTTAAAAAATTCAATACAACACTACTAAAAAAACAAAAATTAGTGAGGGAAATTTAGTGAGGGAAAACGTGAAATCCCTCTCAAATTCCGTCACTAAATTTTGCGACCAAGAAATTTGTGAGGAATTTCAATTTTTTCGTCACTAATTTCCCTCTCAAATTTTTCTTTTTCTAGTAGTGCAATGAGGACAATTGTGGTGTTCATTGCAACAAATGAAAACATGTGCCAAAAGAAAAGTGATAATTTTGCTAAATGTATCGAATCATATCAACTAAGAAAGTAATACTGTCCTAAGAGAAATTGTTTGTGGTCTATTCACTTACATTTAATGTACTCACATGTTTGCTAGGCAACATAATAGTTACTTGGATTCATCCGTCCGAGTAATTGATGCTCATGTGGGTTGATGACCGTATGTGGACTTGTGATGTGAGAGTAGGGAAACGGATCCTTCACATTTACTGTTTCATGCGGTAACTGTTATTGACCGTCCGATTAAAGATAAGCGGTTGAGATGAAACTGTGAGAAAACTAGCTAAATAAATCTGGCTAAAGTGCACTTTTCCACCCCTAGCTTTCAAAAACTTGCAATTTTGGCCCCCTAAGTACATAAACTATAATTTTGGCCCCCTAAGATTTAACCCCATTGCAACTTTAATCATTTTGGCCAATTTTGACCGGTCAATGCCTACGTAGCATGTAATTATTGAATTTTTTTAAAAAAAAAAATCATATAATCCTTTTATTAAATTAAAAAATAAATATCTCTCTCTCTCTCTCCACCTTCAATCCCGGATCCCTCTATCTCTCTCTAAAAACTCAGTCACCACCACCATCATCTCTCCCTCTCATATGCCTTTCCTTTTTCCTTCCCCATCTTCGCCGCTTCCTCCTCATCCCTAACCCTGTCAGCCTTCTCTCTTCCTCCTCTTAAACTTCTGTTCGTAAAGTTCATTATCAAAATCTAGGAGTAATCAACACCAACAACCACACAAGCCTGAAGAACAGAGAATCCTCTAGCGCCAGCGACGGGTGTGCGGGGAGTGAGATCAACCAACGAGAGGCTGTTCGGGTTGGGGTTGAGCGGCGGGTTCAGGTTTGCGGAGTTCCGGTTTGGTGGTGCTTGAACGGAGGTGGAGGAGGCGGGTGGTGGTGGTTGGTCGAAAGGTCATTGAAGCTAATAAACCAAACCCCATTGTGAGATTGTGAGAAGGATGTCAGATCGAAAAAGGAATGTGAAGTTTGTGTTGTTGATTTGAAGGAAATGATTTTTGTTCAAGATATTGGCTGAGTTGAATTGATCCGATTCCAGATTCGGGTTTGCTTCACACCCGTTTATCATATGTTTTTCAACAACCTTTCATTTTTATGATTAAATTAGGTTGTGAATTTGGATGACTTTTGGTGATGAGAAGATGACGTTTGATTATTGTTTCTGAAAAGAAAAAAAAATTGGGTTGTTTATGAGTGAGTGTTGAAGGTGGTGATGAACATTATGAAGAGGTAGGAAGAAGATGAAGAAATGAAAATATAATTAGTTGTTGTTGGACCATTATGGAAGTGCTGCAATTCTTGTTCCATGAACTCACATTTTTTTTTTTCAATTTGTGGTTTTTTTAATTTATTTAATTCAGAAAATGATTATGTGAATTTTTTATTTTTTTAAAATTCAATAATTACACACGTGACGTGCCACGTAGGCATTGACCGGTCAAAATTGACCAAAAGGATTAAAGTTGCGATGAGGCTAAATCTTTGGGGGCCAAAATTGTAGTTTCTGTATTTAGGGGGCCAAAATTGCAAGTTTTTGAAAACTATGGGAAAAAAAGTGCACTTTAGCCAATAAATCCACACCTTTAGATCACATTTCTATAGCCGAGATCGATGACTATGTGAAGCAGTTACAACCGGTGATCCAGGTTCGTGAGAGTAGAGTGTTCATTTGAAAAACTAAAGTTTGTTTTTAACAAAGTATATTTGTTTTTTTTCAAACGTCGTGTATTTAGAAAACTAAAGTTTTTTTTTTAAACAAAATTTGGTCTTTTTTTTATCTTCAATATTCAAATCTATGTCACGGTACTTTACTTAGATTAAAGACAAACATTCGAACAATATTTTTTTTCTTCATATGATTGGTTTGATAAAAGCAAATGTATAGTGTTCGAAAATGATAATTGGAAAAAAAATAAAATTTTATGGCTTAATAGTTTGTTTATTTTTAAATACTTAATACTGTATTTAGAATGAATAAAACTGAGTTTTTTTTACGCTATGAAAAAAGGCATGTTGTTAATATCTTTTTTTTAAAAAAAAAAAAAAAAAAAACACGTTGTTCTTGTCTTCATCAAAATTATAATAAGAATAATAATAAAAAGTCATTTTATATTGGGTTAATTAAGTTTTTAGTCCCTATAAATATTCAGAGTTTTGTTTTTAGTCCCTACAAAATAAAATCACACTTTTTAGTCCCCGTGACATTTTCCTTAAGCATTTTAGGGACAAAAAATGTTGATGAAAATTTTTGACAGAGGCTAAAAATGCTGATGGAAAATTTTTATAGAGACTAAAAATGCTGATGGAAAATTTTATAGGAACTAAAAAGTGTGATTTTATTTTATAGGGACTAAAAACAAAATTCTGAATATTTTAATAGGGATCATTTATTTAATTAACCCTTTTATATTTATCGGTTAATTGAACTTTTAATTTTACCAAACACTTTAATTAACTTATCAGTAAGGACAATGCATAATATACCTATCAGCTACTACCTATGAGCCAGATTATCAAATATCCATTATTTTTAACAAACACAACCTTAAAGGATAACTTATAACTACTTAAGTTTTTTTTTCTTTTATCCGTCGCGTTAAAAAATAATGCAATCTATATATTACCCAAGGAAAATGATTTCGACGAGAGTATGATATCATAATATAAAAAGGTACGTATCACAATGAACTTAATATCTATTTGTTTATTTAATATCACTTAGTTACGTGAAGCAAAAAGCACACACGTTAGTTAACGTGAAACAAAATGAGTTTTGATTGTGATTTGTGATATACTTTTTCTTTGTAAGAAAAATGCGTTCACTTGACAAAGAATTTGGCCGTTGAATAGCAAATTCTCACATTCTCACAGTTGGTTACGGTAGATTCCTACATTGGGTCTCATTCAGAAAATTCTCACAGTTACGATTGAATAGAAAATTGTTTTAAGCACTAGTATAATATCAATATACGAACTACAACACAATTCATCATTAACTTGCCTATAAATACCAAAAAAAATATGGGTAAAAGCACAACACATCTTTCTCATCTTTAACTGATAAATCTTAATCAACCTGAAGCAGTTGTTGGTTCTCAATTACTCTTATCCTTCACTAATTACCATGGCTGCCAATAATCAGTTATATCATAGCATTTCATTGGCATTGCTATTATGCTTGGGATTGCTTGCTATTCAAGTCACTTCTCGTACTCTCCAAGATGACCACCCCATGTATGAGAAACACGAGCAATGGATGGGTCACTATGGCAAAGTCTATAAGGATCTTCAAGAAAGAGAGAGTCGTTTTAGGATATTCAAAGAAAATGTGAATTACATTGAATCTTCCAACAATGCTGACAATAACAAGTCATACAAACTTGGCATTAATCAATTTGCAGACCTCACCAATGAGGAGTTCATAGCATCTAGAAACAAATTCAAGGGTCATATGTGTTCCTCAATCACAAAGACAAGTACTTTTAAGTATGAAAATGCAAGTGCAATTCCATCAACAGTGGATTGGAGAAAGAAAGGAGCAGTGACACCTGTGAAGAACCAAGGTCAATGTGGTAAGTGTCTATCTAATATGTAATGCATTCAATTACATATTATGTCATTAAACTCTAGTTAATTTTAATTTACCTTTTGTAGGATGTTGTTGGGCATTTTCTGCTGTTGCGGCAACCGAAGGAATCCATAAGTTGAGTACTGGAAAGTTGGTCTCTTTATCGGAACAAGAACTTGTTGATTGTGACACAAAAGGTGTAGACCAAGGTTGTGAGGGTGGTCTTATGGACGATGCTTTCAAATTCATCATTCAAAATCATGGACTCAACACTGAAGCTCAATACCCTTATCAAGGTGTTGACGGAACTTGCAGTGCAAACAAAGCATCCATCAATGCAGTTACCATTACCGGGTATGAAGATGTCCCTGCCAACAATGAGCAAGCACTGCAAAAAGCTGTGGCAAATCAACCAATTTCTGTAGCCATTGATGCCAGTGGATCCGACTTTCAATTTTACAAAAGTGGTGTCTTTACTGGTTCATGTGGAACTGAGTTGGACCATGGTGTCACTGCAGTGGGATATGGCCTTAGCAATGATGGAACCAAGTATTGGTTGGTTAAGAATTCATGGGGAACTGATTGGGGTGAGGAAGGATACATTAGGATGCAAAGGGGTGTAGATGCTGCTCAAGGACTTTGTGGCATTGCAATGATGGCATCTTATCCCACTGCTTGAAAGCCAAACTTGATACTTATACTATGTAAATTTAGCTAAATTAATGTGGTTGTTCGTGAATTTAGCAGCCTACATACATATATACAATGTGATTTGCAATTTATGTATACTTGTGTATATATTAATACAATTAAGGAATCAAGAGTAAATGTTGTTGTTAACCCTCCTTTTTATTTGTCATTTTATTTTCTCTATATTTTCCTTTTATGTTTCTGAATTCATTGATGAGTTTAAAAACCAAATGAAGAGTTTTAGGAGTGTTTTTTCCATATGATTTAGAAGAGTGTTTTTGTTCTCTTTAAAATTTATATTTTTAATTGGACCAAGCAATCGTGTGGATAATTGTCTCAGTTGATACATACATGTATAATCCTTTTTTTTTTAGTTAGAGTGAAAAAAACTAAAAGCAATAAAAAGATGAAAAACTACAAACGCATTGAGCCATGCCACATGCATCAACCATGACAATAAATAAACATGACAACTTTCCCCCATTTGCAAATTTGAAGAAGACGAAGCTCCATTCTTAACAAGTCAATCCACATCAATCATCAAATTTGTTGATAAAACATGTGAAAGAGCAGATATAGGGCCAAACATATTTTTATAGAGTCTATTGAAACCAAAAGAAGCTTAATAACTACGTACAAAGATTTTTTATTTATAAAAGGAGCTTGAAAAAAGTTTTTAATATCAACTTTATATCCACTTCTCCCCACTTATACAAACAAGACCGCACTCCGAATCTTGGACAATGACATGTATAATATAATAGAGCATTGCTATATATCTCGAAGAAGTTTTTCAAGAAGGGATCGTGAAAATTCGTTTAGCCGATTAAACTAATTGATGGCCAGAAATCACGAGCATTCCTTGTGTTATTGTTATTTAATTATTTATGAAGCATGTTGTTACCTTTTTAAGATGAAGCAGTGAGTTAAATAAATATAAGATCTAATGGACATTGAGTTGCCAAACAAGAATCTAGTTTTATTATGGTAACTATTATTGACTTAACTAACTAAATGAAAACTTTCATTTGAAGTATAAGATTATTTAATTTTGTAAACAAATAAGAAAGATGTAGAAGAAGTGGTAACAATAAAAGGCACTACTTCCCTCCTTACATTTTCAGTTTGAAATTTCATTGAAATTCTCAAAGGGAATGGCAATGGTACTACACGCAATCTCCATGAAGAAGCGATCATCAAAGAACCAAAAGCTCTGCCTCGAAGATTACATTCATCTTCTTCATTCTCGCAACACTAATGATCTCACTATGAATCAACTCAATCAGGTTCCATTCATTTCCTTCTATTTTCATTTTTGAAACCTAATTTTCAATTTCAATTTTCTCATCGTTTTTTTCTTCTTCTCAGGTCATTCGTATTCACGGCTTCAAGAAAATTCATCACGCTCCTAAGGTACTTACAATTTCTCTCTGTTCTTTTCTTTCTTATTTATTTATCATGCAGATTTTTAAATTCAACTGTTTAATTGAATTCAGAAGATCTCTAGTAGTAATAGTTAGTTCAACGAGTTTTTATTTTTTGTAATGTTGCTGTTGCTATGCAAATCTTCAAAGAACGAGAGATTGTTGATGAATAATTTCGTTTTACGAAATTTGCGAAACCGATTTTGGATCTAATTTTGCAGAAAGTGTTGACTGATGCTGTGGACGCGATCGATCTGGTGGATCTACCACGATCTACGCTTTCAGAGAGCATTTCCGCGTTCGCAGTGCTGACAGTGGAAGAAGCTGTTTCAGATCTCAGCGATCTGAACTGGCAAGAGTGTTGTGTCACTTCTATCCAGAAATTTGGTTGCTGCGAGGATCGGAGATCGTTTCCTGCTTCGGTGGATCAGAATCAGTTGCAGTCACAAAGCCATAGTCTCATCCCTGAAACTTTTAAGCGTAAGCTAGAAGCTACAAAATTGGTGCCAAGGCGTAAGAGAAGCAGTATTCAATCTCTTCACTCTTCCCCGTCGATTGTTGATTCTGCTTCACTCGCTTCGTGTTGAACAAATGACTCTACTAGTCTATTGCTTTTTTCGCTCTATGAGCTATAGTATATGCGTGTTGTTCCATTTAATCAATGTTAGTAGTGGATTATGAAGATGTAAATTGAGAGTTAATATGATTCTTCATGTTATATCAGTATTATACATGTTTGGTGAGTTAGAGAATCATGATTCTATTCTCTATGAATTTCCATATTAATTTGAGGTAAATGTTTAGTGGTTTTACTTTGAATCTTTTCCCTTGTTTGTTGTATTCTTGCTCATGGATTTTTGCCAAAAGAATCATCACCCCTTCATAAAAATAAAACTAACAGGTTAACCATTTTGGACTGAAGTATTTAACCAGGCATGGAAATTCAATAATAATGTGTATTTTCCCAATTTAACCAGGCATGGACCTCAGAACATCAACATTAGCTTCTGCCTTATAGTTCACATTTTGTGGCAACATAATTGCTAAGGAATATGATTCAAATTAAAAAAACCATGTAAGAATTAAACTTCAAAATAGCAGTGTCTCCATATGAAGTTGCATCAGTATTCAATGGAAGAAGAAATACACAAATCAATACTCCTTTACACAATTTTCCACAGTCAATTGGGAGTTTCTTTTCCCTTGCTAGGAGTTGTGGCCAATCAACAAGAAACAAAAAGAATGGAAAGGTAGATAATGAACTAAATTATAATCAAACTCAGATTACTGATAAACCATATAGTAGTGTAAAGATTATTGTACAATAACAAATGCTATTGAAATACTATCTTCTAACCCATCACTACTAATTCCAGCATATATACTACTAGCAAAATAATATTTCCATGCATGGTAATTCAATTGGGTAGTGCTATTTCAAGCAAAATAACTTATCCTGAATTCACTGCCACCATTCGATCTTATTTAGCATAAGGCATGGATGGTTTGATAAAAAGATGGGGTCATGCTACAGTTACATGCTAAAACCTACAAGGAAGTCGTGATGTTTTCGCTAATAATTTTTTTGCTAGAAGCAGCATTACCCAATTCAATTCTATGCCAAAATTAGTGTATATATACAAACCTACTTCTCTACTATTCCTTGATTCAAGGATGCTATTCCTTGAAAGGATTTTCTTCCAACACATATGTTTTGTGCATTGACACTGGACTTTTTTCATATGTTTTGAGATCATTGGAGCAAAGGAATGAAATTTACTAAACTACGTTTTACTTCTGTTTACTTCTCATTACGTCCATGGCATGTGTTTGTTAGTGTTTTAGTTATTTATTTACATAATGAGATTATGTGAGGAAAGGAAAATGCATATACAATGCATGATTTAGTTTTTGATAAAAATGGAAATTAAATTAACAAAACCATATTTAATTCACTTTTTTTTTTAAGGAAAAAACATATTAAATATTCACTTATTTATCAAGATGTGGTACTTAATAATATTGTTGATTGTGTGGATTTACTCACAACAGTAATTGCATCAAATTCCTCTTAATTTCTATTAACGACATTTATAGGTGTGATCCTGTAAAAGCATGCAGTAACCTCTTTTCCAATTTTCACATAGGAATCAGAATGACTCAACAATATTTTGTTTTTAAGATGCTATATTTTCAATTCCTTGTTATCCTGTGAAATTTTAATTTTGAATTGCTTTTTGCTGGAACATCATGGTGTTGTTTGATCCATAGAACCAAAGCCACATAGTGACTCAAGATATCTTGGTGAATGACATAAATATTTTTTGTTGAACAGGAAGTGCCTTCTGGGTTTCTAAGCTTAAACAGAATCACGAGCCACGACAGGTCTCACTCTACAATATTCAAATTCAAGTATTCAATTGTGCATTCGCTGTTCTTTTTCATTCTTTTGTTCTCTCTTTATCTATTAACTCATTTGAATTATGAACTATATTATGGAAGTTGATTTGAGCAAAGAACTCTCAGCTCCTGTTGTACAACGACAAATAGAGACACCAACCATTGTAAAAGATGTGTATCTTCTTTTGATTTTTCCCTGATTAATTAATATATCTTTTGGAATTTACGAGTTCTGATCTTCAGTATTTAATTCTCTTTATCTATTTAATATCGAATTCTATTTGAACAACAAAGTAAGTGCATGGTTTGTTCCGTTGTTTTTCCACAAGGTTCATTTATCTTTCTATAAATTTAATGTCGACCAGGCGACTGAAAGTGAAAGCAAGAGGTAAGATGGACATTAGCACCGACACAACCGAGCAAGACATATGGAATAGAGCTGCAACTGACGGCAGCATAAGTAACTTTTCTATATATCACTTTAAATCCGTGATTTGTATCTATTTTTTTACTAACTGGATATATTTCTAGCTTAATATAAGTTATAGCCTAGGACTAGTAGGACATGCGGCTCAACCCATAGTTTACTTTTGAACCTAAAATGGTAACTTGACGATTGTTAATATTAACTTCCTATAGCATGTGATGTTTAGGGAATCAAGGAAGTCTTGTGAAAATCCCGAAGTATTGGCTGCTCAATACATGGAGCAGTCTGATAAGGTTGTCAATACTGTTTTCTGGTTGCTTTTTCTTCATGTTTGTTTTGTCTTGCCTTTAATTGAGATCATGCAGTTCTAGAAAACATTCCGAACATACAGAAGTTTTCGTCTATGGTGGCATGTTTAGGTTGATGAGACGATGATGTTGTGATTTCTGCAACAGATGCAATGGTCGAGGTGCAAGATGGAGGGCGAATAAGTTCTTGTTCTTACGTTTGCAATTGAGTAGAAGCATATGCTTTAGTTGGAGGAGGTGACTTCCCTTTTTCCTACACTAGATAAGTCGGAGGACGAGGAAGATCATGTTTCTTAACCATTTTTGTTTCTTCTGGAGTAAGCCATTTGAAGGCATCCATTCATCTTTTGGTGATCTTTGTCATAATATAAGCTGCTTGTGATCTTTATACCAATTAGCCAAGTATTCAACCTTTTTTAGCTTAGCCAGCTGAAGAACATGTCTTTCATGGTAACCAACCTAGGCATTCAACTTCTCTATCAAACTTACCAACTTTCGCAAACATCGGTATTCATTGAAAGGTTCTCATGATTTAATAAAGCATTCTAATGTGTTATTGATATTTCTTTGTAAGATATTATTTTTAGAGTCTTTTTAGTTAAGTATTAGGTTTATTTTCACCGGTTTTAGCGTTGAGAACCTTATCATCCAAGGTTATATCATAAACCATATCACACAAAGGTTTCTTAACAATCCATGGTTAAACCATACATTATCATCCCCATCTCCTATATTTAAAGTAAAATTGTCGTGTATGAAGTTCATAGCATTCAAAATGGCTTTCCAAGTTGAAGAACCCATAACTGGTTTATCAAGAAAGAAAGCAACTTCTTTCATATACTTGTTTGCCAAAACTTTGACCCATGGTTTATTATAATTTGTAAAAGGCTCCAAACCAACTTTCCTCGTAAAGCCACATTTTTAACCGTGTGCGAATATCCAAGCCACCGATCTTCCTGGGTTGAGTAGTCTTCTTCCAACTTGCCAAACAAAATTTATAAGGTCTCACAAGCATTCTGAAGAGACCATTGAATCTGCATATTGTAAGGTGGAAGAGAGGTAAGAACCGCATTAGCCATCGTTACTCTACCTTGTTTATTAAAAACCCTTCTTTTCCAGGCTGCCAACTTTGTTGTTACCTCATATCATAAATATAAAGAATATTGTCTTCTTTTATAGTCCAACCCCAAATACTTATCCAGCCTATTGTGACTTTAATTCCCGCCTTCTGTTCTAGATTCACTTCTGTTTCCCTATACACCCCTTTGGAGGCATAAGCCATTGATTTATTTATTAAGTTAAGGCTAACTTTTAGACCTAAGAAAGAGCAAAACTTATTCAAAAGATTAGATATATTAAAATTGTCAAAAGAAATTGTTTTTTTTTAACAGGTAAATTAATAATTATATAAAGATTAAAATGGGTTGTTTCAAAAAAAAAAATTGGAAAAGAAAAGTCATGTCAAAAGTTTATATTTCCTACATACAAAGTGTAGTATACTAAATAGAATAGATATGTTAAAATTATAAAAAAAAATGATAGGATAGGATATACTAAAATAAAATTATTTATTTATTAAAAATTTAACTATATATAAAAGATTACCTTTAATTAATTTATATAAAAAAAACAGCTGTATGTAAAAAAAACAGCTGTTATTCAAAAACTAAATTGTTAAATATATTTTTTGGATAGAAATTTATTAAATACATTTGACAGTAAAATCAGATTTATCTCATATATTTGGTTATAAAATCCAGAAAAATCAACAAAAAAGGCAAAAAAATGAACTTATTCTAGAAGAAAAAATCTCAACCGTCCAATCACACTAAAGTTACCTTCGAAGAATCTAGACCGTCTAAAAAATCCTAATGTCAAACAAACAGCCCATCTCCTCGACTATATAACAATACAAGGTGTGTTACTTCAAACACAAAAAAAAAAAA
>Ga0228711_1007088_pt1 | contig 16390 bp, 21 predicted proteins | sample MedpolnodulmetaG_2_FD_177996 | JGI IMG/M metagenome (GOLD analysis project Ga0228711, IMG submission 177996) | Root nodule microbial communities from Medicago polymorpha collected in Santa Monica, California, United States - brown nodules | ecosystem: Host-associated > Plants > Roots > Nodule...
CAACATAGCTGAAGAGTTCGCCTGTCCTCACATCGCCGCCGCGCATCCATCAGCTCCAAATCGCAATAAAGCGAGTGAATCACGACCAGAGCCTATGCGCCAGGGCCTTTTTCAACAGCCTGCTAGTCAGCCAGGATCCGATCTATGTGACCTTCTCGGTTTCTCAACGCGAAATTCTGGCCATTCGCGAAAAATTGGGCAGCACTGGTTTGTTGGGCGGTAACACAAGCGCGGCGGTTGTTCGCGTGAAGCTTGCCGACGGTAAACAGTACTCCCACCCTGGCAAGGTCGACTTCGTCGACGTGACTGTGGATCAAGGTACTGACACGGTGCCAGTACGTGCGACCGTTCCCAATCCCGAGCGTTTGCTGGTTGATGGTCAACTCGTCGACGTTATCGCCGAGGGTGGCACTCCCGAGACAGCGTTGGTCGTGCCGCAGTCCGCGATCCAGGCTGATCAGGTCGGTCCCTTCGCGCTTGTCGTCAACGAGCAGCACAAGATTGAAGTCCGGCGGATTGAGTCGGGGCAAGTTCAAGGTGCCGAACTTGCTGTGACCAAGGGGCTCGAGGTTGGCGATATGGTCGTTACCGAAGGCATACAGAAAGTTCGTCCGGGTCAGGTCGTCGAGCCGGTCGAATTGAAATCGGGGTCATGAGCCATGCTGTCTGCAATCTTCATCGATCGGCCACGGCTTGCGGTCGTGGTTTCGCTGGTCATCACCATTGCGGGTCTCGTAGCCCTCGCCGTCATTCCCATAGCCCAGTTCCCAGACATTGTGCCGCCGCAGGTGTCCGTTACCGTAAGCTATCCAGGTGCCAGCGCGGAAATCGTTCAGCAATCCGTTGCCCAACCGATTGAATCGCGCGTCATCGGCGTCGACAACATGATTTACATGAAGTCGACAAGCGGCAATGACGGCAGCTATACGCTGACCGTCAGTTTCGCAGTTGGAACCGATCCTGATATCAATACCGTCAACGTACAGAATCGAGTCAATCTCGCGGAGGCGCAACTGCCGCAAGAGGCACGCGCCCAAGGCATCAGCGTAAAGAAGAAGTCTTCAGCGCTAATGCAAATCATCGCGCTGACATCGCCGAATGGCAGCCATGACCAGCTTTTCTTGTCGAACTTCGCCACGATCAATATCATCGACGGCCTGAAGCGAATACCTGGGGTCGGCGATGTTTCGCTTTTGACACCTTTCGACTACAGCATGCGCATCTGGGTTACCCCCGCGCGGCTCACAAACTTCGCTCTGACCCCGAACGATATCGTCAATGCACTAAAGAGCCAGAATATTCAGGCTGCGATCGGCCGCATAGGTGCCCAGCCCGCTTTGCCTGACCAGCAGTTCCAGCTCACCATTCAAACCAAGGGACGTCTCGCCACCGTAGAGGAATTCGAAAGTGTCGTCCTGCGGGCCAATCCCGACGGTTCCTTCGTGAGGATCCGCGACGTTGCACGTGTTGAACTTGGCTCGAAGTCATCCGAGCAAATCGGAAGGCAGGACGGTGCAGCCGCCGCGGTCCTCGGCATCTATCAAGCGCCGGGCGGCAATGCGATCGCAACCGCGGAAGCCATAGGTCATCTGCTGGTGACGCTAAAACCGTCATTTCCGGAAGGCGTCGAGTACGAGATCACCTATGACACAACGAAGTTTGTCGAGGAGAGTATCCATGAGGTCGTCACGACCTTGATTGAGGCCTTTGCCCTCGTCGTTATCGTCGTCTATTTGTTTCTCGGGAGCGTACGCGCAACACTTATACCGCTGATCGCCGTCCCGGTGTCGCTGATCGGGACTTTCGCGGTGATGCTGGCATTGGGATTCTCGGCCAACACCGTATCGCTCCTCGCCTTAGTTCTTGCTATCGGCATCGTGGTCGATGACGCGATCGTCGTGGTCGAAGCGGTGGAGGCCCAACTTGACAAAGATCCGAGCATCGGCCCAGCAGAGGCCGCCCGGCGCGCCATGGCCGAAATAACCGCTCCCATCGTCGCCATCACGCTGGTTCTGCTCTCGGTCTTCGTGCCCGTGGCCTTCATTCCGGGCATTTCCGGCGAACTTTTCCGCCAATTCGCCGTTGCGGTGTCGGTGTCGATGGTGATTTCCGCCATAAATGCGCTCACCCTGTCGCCCGCCCTCTGTGCCGTCCTGCTCAAGGCTCATCATGGTCCGAAACGCGGTCCCATCCGCTACATACAGGGGACCATCAATCTCGCTCGCGATGGCTATGCCTCGATCGTGCGCCGGTTAACTCGAATCGCAGCCCTTGGCCTAGTCGTGCTGGCGGCCGTGCTTGCCGGTACGGGCTGGCTCTTCACAACAACGCCCACAGGCTTCCTTCCTTCGGAGGATCAGGGCGCCATCTTTGGCGAAATTGTTCTACCGGACGGCGCTTCGGTCAACCGGACCGATGCCGTCACTAAGCGGATCGAAGAGACCATACGCAAGACGGCTGGCGTTCAGGGCGTCATGTCGGTGGTTGGCTACAGCCTGATTGACGGTCAGGTGAAATCCAACGCGGCCTTGCTTGTGCTGTCGCTAAAGCCTTTCGCAGACCGCACCGAGCCCGCGCTATCAGTCGACAGCTTGATCACCAAGCTCAGCGGCGAGTTGCAGGCCGTCCAAGATGCCAATGTCATTGTTTACAATCTACCGCCGATCATCGGACTTGGAACGGGCAGCGGCTTCGAATACCAGCTTCTGAGCCTCAGCGGCGGCAGCGCTGCCGAAATTGCCCAAGTCTCTCGTGGCCTCGTCTTCACGGCAAATCAGAGTCCGATCCTGAACCGGGTCTTCACGACCTATGCGGCCACCACACCCCAGCTCTATCTCGATATCGACCGCGAGAAGGTGCAAACGCTCGGCATCGAGGTTTCGGATGTTTTCAATGTGCTCCAGGCAGTGCTCGGCAGTGTCTACGCCAATGATTTCAATCTCTTCGGACGAACCTGGCAGGTAACGGTCCAGGGCGAAGCTTCCGAGCGGGCAAAGGTTGATGACATCTACCGGATCAATGTCCGAAACGACAAAGGACAGATGGTGCCAATCAGAGCCTTTGCGGAGGTACGTCTCATTCTGGGGCCACAACTCATCGTGCGTTACAACAATTATCTCAGCGCCACGATCAATGGCGAGCCCGCACCGGGTCGCAGCTCAGGCGAGGCGATCGGCGCAATGCAGGAGGTTTCCAGTAGAACGCTGCCGCAGGGCTACAGCTATGAATGGACTGGGACTGCGCTCCAGGAGATTGAGGCGAGCGGCAAGACGGCCGTGATATTGGGGCTTGCCGTGCTCTTCGCGTATCTATTCCTCGTGGGACTTTACGAGAGTTTGACCGTTCCAATCGCCGTGCTTCTTTCGGTGACGGTCGGTATCGCCGGTTCAATGCTGGCGCTCAAGATCGCTGGCCTTGACAACAATCTCTACGCCCAGATCGGCCTTGTTGTCCTGATCGCGCTAGCCGCGAAGAACGGAATCCTTATTGTCGAGTTCGCCATGGAGCGCCGCAGACACGGGCTGACGATTTCGGACGCAGCAGTCGAGGGGGCGAAAGAACGGTTCCGCGCCGTGATGATGACGAGCTTTGCTTTTATTGCCGGCCTCATTCCCTTGGTGACCGCCGAAGGTGCCGGGATGCTGAGCCGTCGTGGCGTGGGCACGGCTGTGTTTGGAGGCATGCTGGCGGCGGCCTTGATCGGTATCTTCCTGATCCCTGTGCTCTATGTGATCTTCCAGTGGCTCCGCGAGAAAATGAAGGGCACTCAGCCTGCATCGAAGCCGCAGGTGATGAAATAGAGAACGCACTCGCCCGGTCGGTCATCCTCCGCTGCCACCGTGCGAACTCCGAGCTGCACTGCGCTGTCCGGAGAAGAAACCATCGAGTTCAGGTTCGATCGACTAGGAATTCCTTCCAAAAACGGCGCCTGGTTCCGGAAGCCACCGATCAGGTCCGAGAAAGGATTAAAAATGACCGTATACGTCGCCGAGATTTTGGGACGTGGGATCGTCGCCTTCGATGCCGCGAATGACGATGAGGCAAAAGCACAACTGGCTGACAGGGAATTCATGGGGGACCTGTATGTGCTTCAGAATGAAGGTCGTCCGCTTTGGGACGGTGTCTCGGAAATCCATTTGCGCGGAGCTTCGCCGAACGAGGTTGAAACTTGGCAGGCCAGCCCCGCGATGGCGGGACAGTCGGATGAGCCTGTTGATTGCACGGGTCGCCGTGTCTTTCTGATCACTGTCGTCGATCCATCAATCGACAGGTTTGAAGACGACGACGACCACGATGGCGATGACCCTGGGGACTGACAAATCCTGCTCTACCCAAGGTGATGGCCCGCGCGGATGGCCTCGATAAGCTTGAAGGGTGATGGCATGTATGGACGGCGCCCACTTGGCACGGCAGCGGTCTCTCCGGGCATGGGGCGTAAAATTGTGGCGGCCAGATGCTAAAGAAATCGCGATATTGATGCGCATCGCGCTTGGCATCGCAGAACTGCACACCGACGCGCGCGCCTTGCTTGAACGGGCCGGCGTTATTGAGAAATCGGTTCCGCCATGGTCTTCGAAGGTATCGAGGACGCACTTGACGCCTTCGAGCTCCTGTCCGAAAGCGCGGCCGAGTAGGCGCTACCGGCAGGTACCCGCTGGCTGGTCATCGACGCGAGCGGCCCCACGCGCGCCGAAACTGCGGGCGGTGATGACGCCTGCACCGACGCTGACAAGAAAGATGGCGGCCCCGCCGACGAGCAATCCATCGAACGAAAAGCTTCCATCTGGGGGATTGTTATTGGCAGTAGACCCTCGGGAATGTTGCCGACGATCGCAATGCCGCGCCCCTCAAAGTCGAAGAGGAAGGAGAGCACCGAAACCACGACAACGATAACATGGCCGGGAACGGGGGAGTTCACGGCGCGTGCCACCTGCAGCAGTGCGAAGCATCCCTCGGCCAGCAGGAGCGACGGCCAATGAATCGAAGCCGCGCGCACAAGTTCGAGGATGGGCGCGAGGAGCCCTTCGGCCCCGATATCGACCCCGGTAAACCGTTTGCTCTGGCCGATCAGGATCGAGAGCGAAATTCCAGCGAAAAAGCCGGTCAGGATCGGGCGCGACAGGAAGGTCGCAAGTACCCCGAGCCAACGAGACACAAGACCCCGACCGCGAGCGCCAGCAGCGCCGCCAACTCGACCCGGTCCATCGTCACACCGGGGGGTGCGACTATTCCGGTCAGGACCGCGGCGAGCACGGTCATCGTTGCCGCGTCCGGCCCGACGATCAACTGCCGCGAGGGGCCGAAAAAGTACATTGGCTACAAGTGGAGTGATGCTGGCCATAAAGTCCAGTATCGGGCGAAAGGCCGGCAATAGCCAGATAGGCGATAGCGCTGGGCAGCCCGACGGCTGCAATCGCGAGGCCGGCGGAGACGTCGCTGCGCAGGGCACTCGTTTCATATTCGTCGAGGCCAGCGAGAACGGGCAGCCGTGGAATGATGAAAAGCATCCGGGCGCCCTCCATCAAAGCCCGGTCAGAACAAGCTTCCGCACCGGCAGGAGCAGCGCCTGCAGGCGGAGGATCATCGCGTGCAGCAGCCCCACCATGTGATCCGGGAGGCTATGAAGCCGCAGGCAGAAGAGGTCGATCAGGAGGATCACCACCAGTAGGAAACCGTGCACGATATTGAAAAGAACATCCGTCTCGCCCAGGTCCCCTAACAAACACCGGCAGAGGATCAACTGCGGCGGGGTGCAATGTCTCTGGCGTCTTCAATTCCCCCCAAACTGCGGCAACGACAGCCGGACGTAATGACGCTGCCATTGCTTCACCCCGACTATGGTTTTACAAAAAGTACACTGGACCTCGCTCCTTGGCATTGGCCGGCACGCCGGCAGCAACGCTGCCACAGCCCGTTCGCGCGCGGTTTGACCGGTTAAAAGCCTCGTCTCGGAGGATCTGCATCGCGACGGCCAACGGCCAGGATCCGGGAAGCCTAGGCCCGGCAAGCCGCTCCGCGCGACCGCGGCATCGCACCAGAAGCGGCACTCGTCCCATCACCTGCCCGGCTTGACCAGCGACCGCGCGATATCGATGATGTCATCTCTCGCTGCCGTTGGGTCGTCCTTGCACCAAGCGCCAAGCCCGATCCTGAAATCGACACCCCTCACCTTCCGAAGCTCGAAATTGCGGTTGGGCAGCTCCAAGGTCCATTCCGGCGCAAAGCCGATGCCGGCCGACACCAGTGACACCAGCGAGAAGGTGTCGTCGCAGGTATAGGCGACGCTCTTCGACAGATCGTGCTCCTCGAACTTTTCAGTGAAGTAACACTCGGTGAAAGAGAGGTTCTGGCGCGAGAACGAGATGACCTTCTTACCCTTCAGATCCTCGATACCGATCTCGCCTCTAGCAAGCAGCGCGCTGTTCTTCTCCACCGCCAGCAGGTAGCGCTCATGCGCAATCGAGAAGAACCTGAGCGAGCCGATGTTTTCGATCGGACGGATAAAGCCGAGATTAATCTGGCCATTCTCAATGCCGATTCCCATGATGACAAGCAGCACGAATATCCGCATTGCTACCAAGACCATCCGTCTGTCCCGGGTCTGTGATGTAGAACGGCATGTGATGGGGTGCGAGCCGGCGGACATCCACTTCCATAGAGTACCTATCCGATCAAGGCCGCACTACGACGGACCATCGACTGGGCCTTATTGGATGCGATGGATGTGAAGCCGGTCATCAAAAACAAACTAGTCGATCAGGCGAGTCCGCGCATTGACCTGCGTCAAACCGAGACGGCCGCCCATTCGAAATGGTTGTCGCCGTACAGCGTACCGGAGACGGAGCAATTCATGCAGGAATGCGACTAGTTCGATGACGATGGCGCCGGCATTGTCGGCATTCAGTATAAGAGATTGATCGTTCCGCAATTTGTATGCACGTCGAAAGCTGAGCGACTGGACATGATTCACCGCCGTTGCTGGGCCAAGAAGCGCGAGGAAGTGTATTGCGCCTCTTGAGATAGCGGGAGGTTTTAGAGGGTGAGCACGCGGCGTGATGTGGCGCGCGCACCGCTGCGGTTTCGCCCCTTGTCGCCGTGACCGGGTGTGAAACGCGCTAAATGGTCATGGTCATGGTCATGGCGCTGGCGGAAGAAGGAAAAGGGTCAGCGCGAAGATCGCATAGACCATCAGGATCATCACACCGATGAACCAGGCGGAGCGGCCGCCGTTCGTCATCAACGCCGCCGCCAAGGTCGCGATCAGCATCATCGCGATAGCACCCGGCCAGAACTGCAGGCTCATCGGCTGCGGCCCCATGACATAGCTCAGCATCACAAGGAGCGGCGCCACGAAGAGCGCGATCTGCACTGCGCTCCCGAGCGCGATGCCGACACTTAGATCGAGACGGTCCTTGGCGGCGGCCGAGAAGGCTGTCGTCATCTCGGCGGCTGCGCCCACGATTGCGACGATGACGAAGCCAACGAAGGCGGACGACATTCTCAGCGTTTCGGCCGCAATCTGTACCGAGGACACGAAGACCTCGCTGACGAGCGCAACCAGCACCGTCACCAGCGCGAGGGTGACCAGTGCGAATTTGATCGGCCACGGCTCCTCATCCGCCTCGCCATGGCCGGCGCTCGCGAAGGCCTCCTTGTGGGTCTCCAGCGAGAACATCAACGAGAGCCCATAGCCGACGATCAGCAGGACCGAGAGCCCGAGGCTGAGAGGCTGGGTGACGGCTTCGCGTCCATCCACTTGGGCGACGAATGAGGGCACGAGCAGAGCAACGGTCGCGAGGAAGAGCAGACCTGACTGGACGCGCGCACCTATGCGGTTGAACTCCTGCTCGTGGTACTTGAGCCCACCGATCAGGAAGGAGCCGCCGAGCATGAACAGGGTGTTGGTGACGATGCCCGGCGATCGAGGCCTTCACGAGCATGTATTGACCGGCCTGAAGTGCCGTCAGCGCGATGACAAGTTCAGTGAGATTACCAAGCGTGGCGTTTAGCAGGCCGCCGACCGCATCCCCCGTCCGCTCCGCTACCGATCGGTCGCACGGCTTAGCAACACCGCCAGGGGAACGATAGCCAGTACCGAGAGCAGGAATAGCACGGTATGGCGCTCGGGCCAGAGGCGTTCGGCGGCGAAGGCGACGGGGACGAACACCAGCAGCCAGAGCAACGGGGTCGTTCGCATCTCGTTCAGGGCACGATCCACTGCACGCTACCTCGCTTCCCGAGTTCCTGGGATGAACAAGACCCGAACCGGAGGACTAGACGTCTATTTCTGAAACACATGAAGCTGAAACACATGAAGCTGAAACTCATGGTTACGATTTCTCGCCCGTGAGCGTCAAGCGACGGAAGTGCCACCAACAACGGAATTGTTATTACACAGCAGCCGCTGCGCATTGATATGGGTCAATTTCGCCGCGAGCCAGTGTACCAAACTTCATAAGGCGGCTTGGCCCACAGCCTCGCCTGTGCGAGGGCGGCCGCCGCTGACACGAATATCCCGATCCCTGAAAAGATGTAGCCTATCGTGAGGACCTTGCCCTTAGCGGTCTGGGGCGTGATGCCGCCGTAGCCAACGGTGGCGATCGTTACGACCGAAAAGTAGACCGCATCCAGCCACGACCATCCCTCGACCGTCCGGTAGAAGATCGTCGCGATCACGATCAGCGTGAGGACAAGTTGAGCGCCGCCCTGCACTTCGGGTTGACTTAGGGCGTGGCGTATCCCTCGAACGAGGTGACGCAGATTGCCAAAGAGACGCACGACGAGCTCCTGGGTGCTTGTTGCGGCAAAGCGCTCGGCTGATGACAATGAAGCTCAGGTCCTCAGAGATCGAGCCCTTGCCGGTGGTGGCTGGACGCAGCGCGGTGATCTTAGCCGTGTTGCCAGCCAGACGTGGACCTTTGCTCGCCCTTTGAAGGCTGGGGATAATCGTGTTATTTTCTCGATGGCCGGATATGCAGCGGCACGGAGGAGGTTGCTGAGGGTTACCACTGCCAGCACCGCCGAGCTGGAGATCAATGCAGATCAAGGCGTGCTCGCCGGGAGCCGCTTGTCCATGACGCATACGGAACCTGCCAAATCGGTATCGTGTCGACGCTTGCCTAGAAAATACATCCTTGTTAGCATCTGCGCTGGGGTGAGGATTCCTGGCTGCCAGATAAGTGCAGCGCTTGGAGGTATTTCATTTACAAGTACCCGCTTTGGCTACCGTTGGTAGCGGCACTCGTGGTCTCGTCGGTTTCTGGATGCAGCCGCCCACCGGAGCTGATAGGCATCAACAACCCGGCAGTCCCGGCAGAATCGGTGCGCAACATCAGCCGCAAACGCATCTTCATTGCCACCACTCGCGAGGCTTCTGAAGTCGTGGGGGCCTTCTACTCGGCAGGACGTGCGCCGGAGCTTGGCCTAGCATCGGTGGAAGTCACTGTTCCGCCGAACCACACCCTCGGGCAGCTCGAACGCGCGAAGCGTCTGCCGCCCAATCCGCGCACCGAGTTCACGATCGTTGATCCGGTGATATATAAAAACGATGCTTCCTTTATCTCGGAGATAAACCGCGAACTGGCCACCCGGCCGGCGGGCGAGCGGAAGCTGCTGCTCTTTATCCACGGCTACAACAACACGACGAGTGATGCTCTCCTTCGCCTGGCACAGTTCGTCGAGGACACGGGGTTCCAAGGCGTTCCTGTCCTCTTCACCTGGGCCTCCGCGGCCAGGGCGCCCCGCTATGTCTACGACCTCAATAGCGCGCTTGTTGCGCGAGTAAAGATCAAGGAGATGGCCGACATCCTGGTCCGAACCCGGGCCGACAGTGCCGACCTCTTCGCTCATTCCATGGGCGCCTTTCTGATGATGGAGGGCCTCGTCGATGCCGAACAGGCCGGTTACCTGGGGCGCCGCAAAACAATCAACCACTTCATCCTGGCCTCTCCCGACATCGACATCGACCTGTTCCGCACCCAAATCGGGCTGCTGCCACAGCCTGTTCGAGAGAAGATGTATATCCTCGTCTCCAAAGACGACAGCGCTCTCCGTCTCTCGCGTCGGATCGCCGGGGGCGTTCCGCGCGTCGGGGCGGCAGATGCACAGGAGTTAGAACGTCTCGGGCCCACGGTCATCGACCTGTCCGAGGTCGACAACTCGAGTTCGGGTAGCCATTCAAAGTTCGCAGGTTCTCCCGAGGTGGTCAAACTCATTGGGGCGGGGTTGAAGACCACGGGCCGCTTCGGCGAAAGCGCGACTCCCGGCCTCGACCGGATCTTGGAAGGAGTGCCGATCCGCGTCGTGGGGAATTAGAGCATGCTGCTTTGGTAATCCTCCCGCGCACTAATCGGGTTCAAAAGTTGAATTTTCTCGGCAATTTGGATCGAGGAGATTTTTGATGGAGACGAACAGATTTAGCGAACCCCAAATCCTTGCGATTTTGCGTCAGGCTGAAGGCGGCGTTGCGGTACCGGAGCTGTGCCGCGAACATGGCATGAGCACGGCGTCCTTTTAGTCTATGGACTGTTCCCCCGTTGCAAGCTTGACGTTGAAGCGGTTTGACGCTGGTCGATTGCAAACATCTAGAGGGCGGCATTTGAATGAAGTCGCGGCGGGATGGTAAAACGCCCTGTTGCCGCCATGGCGGATGTCAGCGCCAAGTTCGGCGAGAAAGCGATCGGCGGCATCGATGCGCTGCATGCCCTTACCGTTTGTCGGCTTGCTCTCAACGGCGTAGAAGTGCTGCGGCAGGCCGTCGATCTAGTCGGCGTTGAAAACACTGTACCCCTTCATGAACGGGATACGGCGCTCTACCTCTTCACCCTCGTCGTCGGTCTCCGTCCGCTCAATCGCATTGGCATAGACGACAAGCGTGCCCTTCTCACCCTTGTGCACATTGCCGCCCAATTACTGCGCCTGCCGGAACGTCATCCAATGGGACGAACTGTAGCACCGTTCCGCCGCGGTCATCCAAAGCAGAACCGTATTGATCCCGCGGTAAGCAATGCCGTTGTGACGCAGTGGCCACACCGGCGTTCCACCGGCACCCCATGGCTGCATCCACGGCCGCGTGCCGGCCTCCAACTGCTCGACGATGCGCTGCGTGATGCGTTCATAGATGTCACTAACGGTCGCGGTGAACCCGCTGCGCCGCCGCATGATCGACGACATGACGCTCCGCAACCTGTCGCCGGCCACGCAACGATCCTACCTGCATGCCGCGACAAAGTTCAGCCGTTATTTCGGCCGCTCCCCGGATCGGCTGGGGCTGGAGGATGTGCGCGCTTTCCAGGTGTACCTGGTGTCGCAGGGCATCTCCTGGCCGGCGCTCAACCAGACGGTCTGCGCGCTGCGGTTCTTTTACGGCGTGACGCTGGACCGGGCGGAGATCCCCGAGCGAATTGCCTATGCGCGCACGCCGCGCAAGCTGCCGGCGATCTTGAGTGCCGACGAGGTCGTGCGCTTTCTCGAAGCGGTGCCGTCGCTGAAGGCGCGTACGGCGCTGACGACCGCCTATGCCGCGGGCCTGCGCGCCTCGGAGACGGTGAGCCTGAAGGTCGTCGACATCGACAGCCAGCGCATGGTGATCCAGGTCCGTCACGGCAAGGGCGCCAAGGATCGCACGGTGATGCTGTCGCCGCAGCTGCTTGGCATCCTGCGCACCTATTGGCGACTGGCGCGTCCCAGGAACTGGTTGTTTCCCGGACGGGGCGACAAGCCGATCGATGTGCAGGTGCTTTATGCCGCCTGCCGTTCGGCGACCAAGGCGGCGGGATTGACCAAGCGGGTCAGCGTGCACACGCTGCGGCACAGCTTTGCCACTCATCTGCTCGAGAGCGGCGTCGATATACGCGTCATCCAGGTGCTGCTTGGGCACACCAGCCTGTCGACGACGGCGCGCTACACGCAGGTAGCGACAACCACGATTGCCCGGACTGAGAGCCCGCTCGATCGGCTGCACCTGGGGGCAGACGCTGACCCGTCACCCGCATCTCCACTGTCTCGTCCCCGGCGGCGCCCTGTCCGCCGATGGCGGGCGCTGGATCGCCTGTCGCCGCCGCCGTTTCTTCCTGCCGGTCCGGGTGCTCTCCCGGCTGTTCCGCCGCCTGTTCCTCGAGCGCTTGCTGGCAGCGCAAGCGGCCGGAGGCCTGCGGTTCTTCGGCGCCCTTGAACCGCTTGGCGACGGCAATGCCCTGGCCCAGGCGCTGCGTCCGCTGCGCAAGAAGCGTTGGGTCGTCTATGCCAAGCCGCCGTTCGGATCGCCCGAACGGGTGCTCGCCTATCTCGGCCGCTACACCCATCGCGTCGCCATAGCCAACAGCCGCCTCGTCAGCGCCGATGACTCCGGCGTGACCTTCCGCTGGCGCGACTACCGCCACGGCAATGCACCGCGATCCATGACGCTGGCGCCGCACCAGTTCATCCGCCGCTTCCTGCTCCACTGCCTGCCCGACGGCTTCCACTGCATCCGCCATTACGGCTTCCTCGCCAACGGCATCCGCCGCGCCCGGCTCGCAACAATAATCAGGCGATTGCTGGCCGATGCCCCGCCGCAACGCCGCCGGCCCGAAGACAGTCGCCCGGGCACCAGCGCGCGCCCTTCGATCCCGCCGTCTGTCCCTGTTGCGGCGGCATCCTGCGCATCACCGCCAGGCTGCCGCGGGTGCGACCATGGCCCGACACGTCATGAGTGCACGCCGCCGCAACCATTGGTCCGCAGCCTTGCTGCACTGGCCCCGGTCGGTGCGACAGGGACCCGTGTCCCTTGCGTCATCCCTCTGCGGTTCTGGCTCTGCCAAAGCCGCGGTCAAGACCGCGGTGTTCCCCGCAACGCCAGCGCTGGATGCCGGCGCACCGCGCCATCGGCCTTGTCGCAGCGACGCGCGCCATCGATACCGGCGCGCCAAGAGCGAACGCCGCAGCACTAAACCCATAACGCCGTGCCAGTGTCAGCGGGCCAGTTCAATCCGGCTTCAATGAGGTCGCGCACGACGTCCGGTCGCCAGCGCATCCCCGCGCGACCTCACAGAACCCTCCAGATTCCATCGAGCCTGATTGGCACAAACTGATATCGAAGCTTTCGGCTATCATTGATCTCAACACGACAGCACGTGCAAGCGGGGCGCTTTTACGACGACGTATCGTTCAGGATGGGGCGACTTTGAGGACAGGCGCGTCACAGCCGCGCGACGCTGCCGCGCAGCAGACACAGCGAGTGAGAAATAAGCGGTCTCATCGAGATGACATGAACACTCAACGACGCCATGCCCGCCGCGGGTTCACCCGTTTGCGTGATTGCGGGAGGCCAAGATGTTGAATAGGCTCCGCAACATTGCGGAGTTCCGAGAGCGGAGGAGCATAATGATGGCAATTGGGACTGTTCAATTCTTCAATCAAGACAAGGGTTACGGCTTCATCGCACCTGAGAACGGTGGAACCGATGTGTTTGTCCATGTTTCCGCGGTCGAAGACGCAGGTCCGCCGCGAGATGGTCAAAAGGTCAGCTACGACATCGGCCAAGACCGAAAGACCGGAAAGTCGAGAGCCGAAAACGTCAGGTCAATCTGAACCACCTACCCCATCAAAGCTCGCGCTGACACGGTTAGGGTGCGAGGCACTCCTCACATATGCCTCAACCGTCGACGTCCATGCGCGAGGCCAGGCCCTTTTTTTGACGACAAAGAGAGGTTGCTGTGTATCGCGCGTTCCGTTTTTGTCACGCGTGGGCGGGATGATTTCGATCTCGTGATCGGAAGCTACTTTCGTTGCCGCCTGATCCATCTCGAGGCTCCATGTCGAGGATGGCCTTTGAGATAGGATGCGTCACGGCGAGTACAAGATGCTTACGCTTCCCCCGAGCCAGCGCAGCCTCAAGCGTTCTGACAATTTGGATCATTTGGCTTGGAAAAGCGCACGCCGACGCCGCCACCATTTTCCGGGATGAACTCTAAGCCAGCTTCTTCAAAGGCAATACGAATCGCTTCCAATGTCGCGGAATACCCCGGCCGGCCGGCTTCAATCCGGGTCACGGTGGCAGCTGTAATATTGGCGCGACTCGCCAAATCACGGACACCCCACTTTAAGGCAGCTCGCGCCATTCGAACTTGATCGGCAGTCAACATTATAACCTTGACATAATCTCTGTATGATTCAAACTCTCGGCGACGGTTCACGACGGCCACGCACGGTGCTTCCGACACCTTGCATGGCCTGACCGCAATTCAAGCTATAGGGAGCTCGGATCATGGCTGATTCTGAGATTAGCAGAACTTTGCCTGCAATCACTCGTAGTGAAGAAGATTTTGAGAACGGCGCGATCGAAAAGCTCCCGCACGTGATCGACCGCCGAAACCTTCTCCCGGTCGCTGCACGCATTCTGAGCGCACGCGTCGATGAAACACGTGATCAGAAAAGGGCGAGTGCTCCAACACCTGTCAGGGAGATGTGGCCAAGATGGTACGCGTACCATCTGCAGCGCGTGCGGGCGACCCGCCTCAGACGAAAGCTTGAAACGAAGTTGCTGGGAGAGACGGGCGGCGCTCCTGTTGTCGAGTTGCGGATTGGGACCGAGCAGACGGTCGTGGTTCACTCTTTCGCTGATATCAATCGGCTGGGCCCTAAGCTGGATGCCGAACAGCTTTCCCAGGCACGGGTCGAACTTAGCCGGCGTCGGAAATGGTGGAAAGAAGCCAATAAGCTTCTGGGGTACGCGGCGGCGGTCGCTCGGGAACAGGAGCTTGCGCATCATGCGGGCATAGCCGGGCGCGTTATGTGGATCACAGCGCCCTCCTCCCTGATCGAAGTCACCGCAAAGCTCCATTGCCTGATCGTTATGCAGGATCCGGGGCTGAAGCTCGAACTTACACCGTGGCCGGAGTTACGGAGACTGCTGAGGGATCTTATCCGCATGGAAGAGCGGGTGGGTGAGACACGGGATTCCAACTCGAGCCGGGAGGCATGCTGAATGGACCTGGCACATCCCGATCAATCAGCAAAGGTTCGAGACATTCTGGTATTGGCGACGCAGTATAGAGACGCGGCCGTCAAGCTTGGTGAGGGCGTGTCTAAACCCAATCACATTCCGCGACGTCTTCTCGCTCTTCATTCGATCGAGTTCTATCTCAATGCACTTTTGCTTGCCAAGGGCGTCGATCACACGACAATTCGCGGCTTTGAGCACGATCTTGGCGAGCGGATCCGAATTGCCGTGAATGCTGGTCTCGTTCTTCGCAGCCGCACGGCGGAGCACATGGCAACTCTCTCCGCGAACCGAGAGTATCTCGTCATCGGGTATGGTCCAGCGCCGACTGCCAAGCTCTCGCAGATAAGCCGAGTGATGGCGACGCTCGATGAACTCTCACGCAAAGTGCGAAAAATGTTGCGGGCTGCGTCGTGATCGGCGAGCGCGTTGCGGGTCGCCGGCGATGACGCGTGCTTCGTTTTTCCAGGTTGCCTAATCCGCGGCCAGAGCTAAAGATCTTGCAAATACCTCATTCTGCCACCTGGCTATTCAAACAAAGTCCCAGACGGCTACATACCGCTAAGGCCAGACACTTACAGCGGCTACGCACTTGTACGCTCGACCACCAAGTCGGGGCTCGACGAGGATGTCGCTGCCGCCGTGGACTACGGGAAGCGGATTAAGTTCTACCCGCTAGCGGGGGCGGAGAACCCCAAATCCACAGTGTTCGTCGATGTCATCGACAAGGTTTTCGATGCGACCATTCCATACGACAACTCGTATTTCGCTGCTCTCGGCAGCCGTCGTGCTGCAGCGGCTGATGAACGTCGATCAGACACGCTTCACGAACAAAAGCCTGCGGACGGTGCAGATGGCAGTGAAAGCCTGGCGTCAGGAGTCGGCCCTTGAGAACCTCAAAGGCGATTGGATGACGCCAGTTCTTCCACCCGCCAAATCGTTCGGTAACATTCTTCGGTGAGGCAATAGGGGAGGTCAGATTTTCATTTCGCCCGACAATTGGTTTCGTTTCCTTGATGGGCATCGAAGTTGTCAAACTCTACGTTGGCGTAGGCGCTCGGGGCACCGGCGTGGCGTCTGCCTTGTTGGGCTTCGCAGAACAAGCTTTACGGCAAGACGGGGTATCTCAGGCCGAGCTTCTTTGCACAGCGGGCAACATCCGAGCCGAACGTTTTTACATGCGACAGGGTTGGTGCCTCATCAACACATTCGACGGTGCTCTCTGGGCTCCGCCTGGCATCAGTCAGAAGTTCGTCGTCTCCACTCACCGCTATCGGAAAAGTTTGGTCGACTAGCAATGAAGGCCAAGGACCGACAGCGGCCATGTCGCTGAGCGCCATTAGCAGTCATGCCAGTATCGGACGCGCACGCATCTCGTCGCGGAGGGAACAGTGCGCGGGAAAGCAGAAA
>Ga0228711_1007089_pt1 | contig 16389 bp, 4 predicted proteins | sample MedpolnodulmetaG_2_FD_177996 | JGI IMG/M metagenome (GOLD analysis project Ga0228711, IMG submission 177996) | Root nodule microbial communities from Medicago polymorpha collected in Santa Monica, California, United States - brown nodules | ecosystem: Host-associated > Plants > Roots > Nodule...
AAAGAAAATATATTTTTTTTTTTTTGTATGATGAAGAAGTTGTTTTTGCAGTTGTGTATTTGGTTCTGATGGAGAAGAGTAATAGTTAGGGTCTGAAGTGCACAAAAAGTAGCCTAAGTCAGAGTGGGAAATTTAAAATGTAATAAGGTGTAAAGAAAAAGGGGCTCAGAATACAAAGGTCACCTATCAAAGTAAGATTGAGGTGATTCACACTCACCACTTTCCCAAAATAGGTGTGTGGTCCACAAAAACAAAAATTGGTTGCCTATCAAAGCAAGATTGGGGTGATTCACACCCACCACTTTTCCAAAACAGGTGGGCAGCCCTCAAAAACAAAAGAGAAAACCATTGACGTGAGATGGGAGTGACGCACCCTCACTAATATCCCAATAATGACCCGGTTTGAACTGTTGACAAGAGAGGATGTTATTGACGTAAGATGGAAATGACTCACCCTCACTAACATCCCAAGAATGACCCGACCTTCCTCTTGAATATATAATGGTAATTCTGATGCCCCCTTACAAAATTTTATCTCTGGAACACACTAATTGAATAAACATTTCCACCTAGCTTAGGTGAAAAGAAGTTGTGACATTTGATTCATATGTTTGATAGCATGGTTAGTGTTGTTCTTTAGGATGTTGTTTAAATAAGAGCAATAAAAGGGATGGACTTCACACACACACACTTGAAACTATTGTTGGGTTGATATGATTCATCAAAAGCGCCTAGGTTGTGATAAGTGTACCCCGAGAACAAAGCCTTGAAAAATAAAAATGCAATAAATTTTTGGTTGATTCTACCTTTACTAAATTGTGTTGCTGATGTTCCTTGCCTTTTGCTTGAGGACAAGCAATGGTTCACGTGTGAGGCAGTTTGATAATATGCAAAATGCAGTGTCTAAATAGTTTGTTTTCCATTTATTTTAGAGTCAATTATTGTGTTTTGCACGATTAGTGCTGGTATTTTGATGTGTTTTAGGTACATAGAGTATAAAAAGCAAAAGTGAAGAAAAATGAGAAAAAGAAAGAAATCATGACAATTTGTCTGCTCAAGAATTAGACTATAAAAGCACATGAGACAGTCAGTTGCAAAGGATGCAATTTTCAGAACCCTAGTTTTGGAGTTTCAGTTTTATTTTATTATTTCTTTTGAGACCTTTTAGCTACCGTCAAATTGTCCTCATGAGCTTAACTCAATTGATAGCGACAATGCATAATATATGTAACGTCCGGGTTCAAACCTTAGCCACCACAAAAAAAGAAGCTACTGTCAAATTGTATACTGCAGAACCTTAGCCACCGTACAATATTTTGAGCCTACAATTTTCCATTCTGCCGTATAAACTCAATTTCCTTTCGATTACTGTCTTCATATCGTTGCTTTTATGATTCATTCCAAACCTTTTTAGACTGCCGTATTCTTTTTATTTATTTAGGTTTCTCCAGAATATTTTTGTTTCAATTCAATTCCAAATTCAGTTTTCTATTATTCTCTTTCACTCCAATTTAGTTGCTTTCACGTAATATATATTGTTGTGCCACTTACTTGAATTCCAATTGTGCCAACTCATTACTACGTGGCTTTTTGATACTCACTTCCAATCGTATTTAATTCTTATTGTTGTTGCGGTTACCACGCAAAGCCAATTGTTTTGTGTTTTTTTTAAGAGGTTAAAATGAAATATATTACTCAATTAAAATGTTCTTTCTAGCATAAGGTGTATAAGGAAAATAACAATAGTCACAAACATATGTACAAAGGAAGGGAAACAGAAAAACAGAAACTAAAAAACTGAGAAAGAAATAACATTAGCCCATGTCCAACATAGTGAACGGACTAAGCCACCAACGATGCTACTTGAAAGAGAGATTAATGATTTTCGTCTTCAACCACAAATAAGTAAGTGACTTAATCTTATCAACAATTTGACATGTCGAACAATCTTTGTCATTGAATAACCTACTATTTCTTTCTTTCCATATTTCCCCACACAATAGCATATCATATCATATGCATAGTAGATTGCCGCACCTTAAAACAATTGCCACCGACACAATTGCTTTGTGTTACTGTTCATCCCAATTCTAATCGCTACGGATGCTCTTCTAATTGCTAATCATATAGTTGCTTAATTCATACTGCTGCGGGTATTTGGTTCAGAACAGTGTCGTGCCAATCTCTTCTAATTTCTACCGTTTATATCGAGAATTAGGAGGGGAGGGGAGGGGAGGGGAGATATTTTAATTAAAAACGTGTTTGGTTCGCAAGGGGAGGGGAGATATTTTAACATTATTTTACTGTTTTATCCTTAAACTTAATTAAATATGGATAATAAAGTAACGAAACAATAACGATGTAATCGATAACAACACGAAGTAGACAATGAAATAATGGATTAGTAATAGGGTTGTTACAAGTAGTATTAAAAATTATTACAGAGAAAAGTTGTTACAAAAATAATATAACCTAATAATAATAAAGGTTGTTACAAGATAATACAACCTATAATCTAATAATAATAATAATAACAACAAAAGTTCTTTCAAGGATAATATAACCTAATAATAATAAATATTGTTATAAGGATAATATTGAAATTTTAAATTAATTTAAGGATAATTTTGGCAGTGTAATAAAATTTGCTCTCCTCCCCTCCCCTTCTAAAAATTGAACCAAACACTTCAAATTAAAAATCTCTCATCCCCTCCCCTCCAAAACTCTCAAACCAAACGGGCCCTAATTATAAATGATTATAAATTTGTTTGTAATTTATATTGTTTTTACAATTTTATCCTTAAAGAGATAGAATTAGTGTATGTTTTCAACATAGTATTTGCTGAACGAAGAAAAATATATAAAATAAATAGAGGTATGTTAGTAAAAAAATAAATTAATGTAGTTGAAAATACCAAAGATGTCTTATAAAAAGAGACAAAAAAAATTCTCAAAAAGGTCTTATATTTAGGGACGGAGATAGTACTAGCGGTTCTTTTTAAAAAAAATTAAAGTTGTCATCGAATTCAGGTTCGGTTTTCCCTTTGTTATTCACTTGCTTTTATTTATTTTTAGTTCTTAATTTAATTATGAGTGAGTAGTCTAAATTGAGTCCAAAAGGTATGGACTGTCGTACCGACGGATCTCATGTAACTGCGCGTCATTTAATTGTCAAGAAATTAAATATTTGTTTTGAAAAGTTCTGTTTTGCAATTTAAAAAGTCTACTGCGAAAGTAGAGACACCGATATGTCGTTTACGCATCGAAAGAGCGAAAACGACATATAACTTAGAGAAATTCAGATTTTTAATTGAGAAGGCTAAAGCGAAAGAACTTATTTTCTTTTAATTAAGATTATTGAATTAAGAAAATGAACTTTTAAGCCTATAATTATACATTACGAAAGTAGGGAGTTACACGTCTAAAAATTTCGACAACGTATTGGGAAAGCAAACAGTGTCTCTTGTTCAATATTTTCTACAAAATTTTTATTTTTCTCGTTACTGTTTAATTAACGCAAAGTTACTCGAGTGACGAAGGTCGACGGAAACCGTCGTTTTGGTCTCTACCCGTCAATTAATTAATCAAAATCTTTTTTTTTATTTTACGCATAAAACCCAACGCTATTATGAATTTTGCCTTAGATAAACATAGAAACAACAAGAAGCGGTACTTGTTAGATTGGTCTATGTGGATACGATACTTTTTATACTAAAACACACATAGTCGTACACTTGCGGCCCTGTCAGTTGTATGGTCCAGAACGGCAAAATTTTGTACTTTCAAGGTTCCAAATGCATCTCTAGGAGTCCCAAATACCTAAGTTACCAATGCATCTCTAGGAGTCCCAAATACCTAAACCTATTTGATTAGAGTTTATTTGAGCTTATATGATTGGTTTAACATAACTTTGTTTTGAAAAAGAAATTGATTTTGAAACATGAAGAAAATGAGACGAACTTTGTGCATTTTGAGAAATGAATGGATTTTGTGAAATGAAGATGCTATGTTTGAATTACTAAGTTGTTCCATGATATGTAAGAATGTTTTGTTGATACGTAAGAGCTTAGTATCCTACTTTTGTTGATATATTTGAAAATAGACGATTTTTGTGAAAATAGACGAACTTTGGTAAAATGATGGATTATGATTTGATAACTTGAAAATGACTTTATATTCGTGATAATATGATGAAATAATAATGAATCAATGATTTATGGGTGTATAATATGTTGGTTACTAATCGCTGTCGTTCGCGGTCAAAATAATTTACAAAAAGTAGTACAAGGTAGTTAAACCTTGGTCATTTCTCAAGGATCTCAGGTAAAACAATACAAATTAGAACAACAAATAGAAAGTAAATTGGTGAGTTTTATTTGCAGAAAAGATGATTAAATTGATAGAATTAACAATTTGACAAAACAACCAATCCACTATTTTATCAGATTCTGTTTGAGTCTACCACAAGTATTAAAATTATTAGCTCTATGATTCAATTATCTTGGCTATAAAACTAAACGATTAAGCATCAATTAATTTCATTATAACTTCTACTGATTTTTGGAACAAGCGTCACAAAAATCTAGAATTTGATTTACTGTGATTTTGGAGCAAGCGTCACAAAATCACAAGTAATCTGATTACCAAGGTCAACCAAACCTATAAAACTAAGCGTTATAGAACCTAACAATCTTCATTTGAAATAATTTAAATCAAGCGTCTAAACAAATTCAAATATCCTAAGCAACTCCCCGATAACAATTCGATTAATCAGATTTGAATTGAAACAAGCGTTCAAACACATACAAAATTATAACAAATTGAAATCGATAGAATAAATATGAAATGAAACAAGAGCCCAAACATATATGATCATGGGAAAATAAAAGATTGAAAGGATAAAGATAGTAAATCTTAAGAAACAAAATTGACATTAAAATTCAGACCTCAAGACATTAAAACAGAATCCTTAACTAGTGGATTGATCTACATGATTAAGCTTCCATGGAAAATAACAAAAAGATTTTGTCCTAGCTGTTTGCAGCCTTATTTATACCGTAAGGATTTAACCTAATTCTTAGAACTGAGTTTACCAAGAGTTGGGCTTAGAAATAGCTAATCGGCCTATTTGCGGTAACAACAGTGGATCCAAATTCATGGTCAACGAAACGGATTCAGAGATTCGCATATTCGACCATTAAGATGTTTATACTGGTCTTTTCGTTAAGCATAAAAGTTGTATGTTTTTTCCATAGCTTTCTAACGCCTATTTGTATGCCTCATTCTAATAACCATAACCAAAGTTATGGCTGCACAGTGAACATGAGTCAAAACACATTAAAAACGGAAATTAATCCATAAATTATGTTAACGTTCAAATCAGAACCAAAATAAACATGCTAAAATTATAATTTAAGCATAAAAATCTCTCAAAATATCAAAATACAATGCTATAAAATATGTGCAAAAATGCACTGATCAGAATTGTGCTTTATGAGACGATGTTGTTCCTTGTAGTGATAATTGTTTCACGATTGTTGATGATGAATTTTAGAGATGAATAACTGATGATGAATATTAGAGATGATTAATTCTTTGATAATTGTTGATGTGTGGATGATGTATTGTTTGATAATGCAATGTGGTGAAAATGTGGAGAATATGAAGAGTAAATTGGTGTTGTGCATCATCGAGTCAATACTTGACATCCATGCATTCATAAGTCTTATATATATGTAGAGAATATGCAGAGAATATGTAGAGGGATCAATCGGTAAAGTTACCTCTGATATCCCATTGGTACCACATGCATTTAGAGTTGTGTCTAGAGCATTACATACACATGAGTTATGTGAAATGTGACATACTTGATTATGTGACTTGGTGAAATTATGTAATTGGTGAATTGTTGTGATTATGTGAAGTTGTGTACTTGGTTATGCTAGTACACTTGAGATAATATTATTTATGCGATGATTCTTTGTTGGATGATTTGATTAGGAGATTATTTACTTGACTTGGAAAATGAATATGCCATTGTATGCCATGATAGAAGTATGATAATATTCCCATGATGTTAGTATTCTAGGAGGGATGAGTATGCTTGGAGCTACCTCTTATCTTTTGGTTGGAGTCTAGTTAGGCTTTGATTAGGCATGTCGGGACTTTTGCATTTTATATCATTTATCTGTTATTGGATTTATTTGCTGAGACTATTGTTATGTATATGAGACCTGAGACATGGTGTTGAGATTTTACTATTCATGTACTTGAGGATGATTACATGTCGTCGAGACATTTATGATGTTTTTCCACTGCGAGTTTTATGAAAATTGTATTTATATATGTTTTGAGAAAATGTTGACGTGACATCTTAAACTCTTTTAAATAATTGAATTATTTGCATGATTTATTGCAGGGTGTTACACCTTTATTTTTTTCCTTACATTTTCGAAATGACATTGTTATCAAGATTAAATCAATAAATCAAGATTGAGCATGAACACATACATGCATTGTCATAGGAGAAAAACTAACATATATACAATTACTATAATTAGTCAATTATCTCACACAATAAGTAATTAATCTACCCTAAAACTGGGTTCTATCTAAAGGAACTCACTATGACTTAATTTCGATGCTTTAAAATAGCTTTTATTAAGCTTCTGTCTTAATCAAACTTAAGTGCTTCTGGCTTCTCTGAAACAGCTTAAGTATCAACTTATTGCTTCTGCTTCCAGCTATTCATCCCATCAAACAAACAAGCACTTCTAATATCTTTTGAAACCCTTAGCTCCAGATCTTGCACTAAACCCTTTCTTCTCGTCAAACATGTATACCAAGCTCTAGCTCAACAACACTTGACAATTTAAACTACAACTTACAAGCTTGCATGTTAGATTGGTTAGAGTTTAGATGATGAATTGGAGATTCAAAGTGAAGAGGGAGGGAAAACCTTGAGAGGAGGGAGAGAATGAGGGAATATGCTTCTGATTGTGTGGGAAAGAATGGGGAAAATTAATGGAGCGAGGGAATGTTACATATATAGGTGGTTTGAAATTACAGAAATGTCATCACTTAAACAATCATTTTCAGACGCATTTAACTAACACTAATAACAGACAGAATTAACAAGCGGGATATTACAGGTGGTGCAGAAGGTAGGATCCTATAATGTCCCTCCTTTCTGACCTAAAAATTTCCCTCCTTTCTCCACGCAATTAATACTCCTAAACCATCTTGCTAATTTGAAAATCGAATTTGAATTCCCACAACATGTTATTAATGTCATTACTTTAGATGATTCATGTTTAATGCATAATAACATCCCTCCCACCCATTTTGATCAATTCCAACGTAACCATTAACATCTATTTCCATCAACATTAAATTGTCATTCTCTTTCCAATGCATATCAAGGCACACTCAAAGACTAGATTTATGGAATTAAATCAACAAATAAATGAAAAGTTTGCACAACATAACATGCATAAAAAATTTACGTTAATGCCTTTGCATCTGAGGATTTTACTTGGAGTAATTTTTATGTATATTGATTTATGTTCTTCCTATATTGATTACCGTTTATAGAGAAAAAAAACATATGTAAAATGGATGTAATATACTCCACACGTTGTAATTATAAGTTTCCTATGAGAAAAAAAAAATTGTGTTCCTACATATAGGTTCCTATGTGAGTTTTTTTGTTTTTGTTTTCTAAGGATAGATAAATGTGAGTTGTACTTATTATTTATATATGTTAAATAGATGTAATATGCTCCACATTTTGTAACTATAAGTTCCCTTTGAATCCCTAAAAAATAATTCCCTTTTTAAAAAATGTATTCTTAGACCTTATTAAGCCTAAATTTTAAATTAACATTTTTGTAAATGACCAATTTTACCATGTTAATGGTTAGAATCTGAAAATCACATTTTTAATCGACTTTTTAAATCTCCCTTATTTTTTACAAAACACTAGAGGCATTTTAATTTCAATTATGAGTCAAATCTATAATGTGATATACTTTATTCTTATTCTTATATATTATAGTTGATATGACCCGTGCATCGCACGGGTCGATGATCTAGTAGTTAATTATTTTATATGGGTAAGATTAGGTTTCCGTCAAAATATTTACATCAGGTATCGATAGTTCCTGACTTATGCGTGTGTGTTTAATATGAACCTTTACTATGTTAAGTAAAAAAAATTATAATTTTTAAAAAAGTCAAATAATGAGGATATATTTAGCCAGGATATGTTATATTATATTATTCCATACAGTTGTTAACATTACTTTTGATGACGTTAATTGTATGCAGGTAATTCATTGAATGTGATTGGTTGATATTGATTTTAAGGTAATTATTGGGATATTAATTGATTATGTTATAATTATTTCAGGGAAATAGTAATAATTTGATTCCGTTACATGAGTGTGGCATCAATACTATCTAAAATAAAAGCTGATTTGAGGAGAATTGAATGACGTGATGATAGTCAATGTTTGTCTTCTCGGAAGGGGTATTCCACGATATTAGTAGCAATTTTTTATTTTTTTACTAATAGTAGCAATTAAATATTATTATTATCAATAATTGTGAATTATTCCATAACAATGTCAAACAAAATAATTTTGCATATAAAGACACCATCACTGTGTCCTCAAAACACTACCAAGCTAAAAGAAATTAACTTAGCAAAGAAAATAATTGTTTACTAATGGCAAACCACATCTCAAATTTCTTTTATTTCTTTGTCATCCTAGCCACCATTGCCGCAGGTAATTATTAGTTTCTTCAACCTTTTTTATGTTAATTAATTTTCAAATGATACATTACACTAATTATAGCTAAAAAGGCACCACTTTCATTTCACCAGTAACATAGAAACACACACAAATACCAAATCAAAAGAAACACAAATAAAGAGTCATTATTCAATGGCCAATCACATTTCAAATTCTTTCATTTTCTTTATCATGATGTTAGTTTAGGCAATGATTTTGATGTTGGTTAATAATATATTTTTGGTCTTTTTTTAACTTAAACATGGGTTTGGTCCTTCAGTTTATAAATCCGGGATTTTTTTTCACAAACATTACAAGTTTCATTATTTTCCTTCACAAGCCAATTAAAATGTGGGATAAAAAACCCTAAACTTTTGAAATATGAAGACTAAAATCTTTTTTCAGTTAAAATATGAGATCAAAGTTGCATTCAATAATATGATTTAAGATATATAAATCTCTAACATATTTTTCTCTTATAATATGAGAACAGTGCAATTAAAGGTAGAAGCAGGAGCATGCTCACAAATTACCGACAAATGTAATGTCATAAATTGCGAGTCAGTTTGTAAATCCAAAAATTATGATGGTGGTGTACTACGGTGGGAATGTGATCACTTCAACCTATGCACTTGTTTTTTCAACTACGTGCCTTCCAGGCATCCAAATCAACCTATAAGAACATGTGAGATTGGGTTGGGACCATGCAGTACAACTCCTGAATGCCATTCAAAGTGTTCCAGCAAATATAATGGTTTTGGCACTTGTTTGGACAACCCTCTTTTGAAAGCTAAAATGTGCATTTGTAACTATAGTAGTTAAATTGCTAGTTTAATTACAAAATAAATATATGAAATAAAATAGATTTTTTCTTATTTCAATCCTATTTGTCTGATTGCACTCACCATTTTAATTCATTATTTCGTTCAATGTGTAATCCATACTCAAATTTTATGCCAATAATTAGAAAAAGGAAATGGACTAGAGAGAAGAATAGGTAAAGGAAAATTTGGAATACCAACATGACACAAAATTTGATTTCTAGAACGCTATTTAGAATGTGTTTACAAACAATCAAACACAAAACAAACATAGTTGTACTAGACACACATGCCTGACTCGTAACATTTTTCCTTTTTGACAAACGTAACATTTTTGTTTGTCATGTATATTGTCGGATATATTATGGAACACCCAATTGGAAAAATAGTGATGATAGTAATACTATAAAAAAAAAATTAATATAAAAAAATGATATGATGTAAAAAAAAAAAGTAATAATGTAAAAAGATTCGTAAAAATAAAAGTAAAATAAATAGTGATGATGATGAAGATGATGATTGGTCCAACACACTTTCATCGTTCAGTATCAAAACTACATATGATATGATTCTTTTGTCATCCAGGTGTTGTTGAACACATAGAAGATTCACTTAAATAATGATTGAATTTTGGTATATGTTTGCTTGATGGAATTAAAAAGAGGCTTTTAGAGTAAAAGTCAACATTTATCTATGGGTGGTCTTCTGTTCTCTTGAAATCTGTCTTGCCTTCTCACTCGGTCTATTTCATTTCTTTCTTCAAAGTTATCATATGTATCATCTCTTCCCTTGAATCTATGTTTAAATGTTTCTTCATGGTGTGAGGAAATTAGGAAAATATTATGGATAAATTGGAACATTGTCTGCTTAGATAAGGAGAATATAGGATTAGGAGTGTGTGGAATGCAGAGATTAAATTTGGCTTTGTTAGCAAAATGGTGTTAGAGGTTGTATGTTGATCATAATAATTTTAGGTATAAGGTGTTAGTGGTAATGTATGAGACATAAGAAGGGAGTGAGAGGGATGGTGGGCGGTCTAGGTCCATGTGGTGGAGGGTGGGCATTTGTAGGGAGGAGGGTTTGTCAGTGGATAGGTGGTGTAAAAACTCATTTTTAGCTAGAATTATTTTAATTATTTACTAGTAACAAACCTGTGCTGACGCACGGGTCCAGTAAACGTTTGTTGTTTGTAAAAGATCGTTAATTTATATTAAGACTTATGATGTAATTTAATCATTTGTTTATGTAAATAAATTTATGTGTTGTACAATTATTTATGTGTGACTATATGTGCTTATTTGTCTTTGTGTGTATTTCATTTGGAATTAATGGATTTTTAATTTATAAGGGTATTTTAGTCATCTTCAAAACTAAGGGGTATTTTGGTCATTTGCCGAGTAAGGGTAAATTAATAATTTTATTGGGAAGGTTATTTTAGTATTTTGGTGAAAAGAGTTATTTTTACTAAGTTACTAGTGAATTGAGGTAATTATTTTGGGATGGTAATTATTCGGTGTTTTAGCGGATTAATGAGTAGTAACTTTTTAGAATTTGTTAGTAAGAGTTTTAGGTCCATCATGAATATTAGAAGCCTGGCCCATTGGAAGGTAGTATATATACTTAACTCATGAAGAGAAATTAGGGTTAAGAACATTTCATCTCATAACAAAGGGAGGCTAGAGAGAGAAAGTGGGAAGAATAAAGAGAAGAAGAGAAGAGGAAGAACTTGGAGAAGAGGAAAGCTAGAGATTGGAAGCTAGAGGGGAGAGTGAAGCCATAGCTAGTGAAATTAAAGCTTTGATGTAAGGGGGATAGATATATGTAATCATATAATCACTTATAATTAAGTTTTAGCTTACGGGTCATAAGTGCTTGTGTGTGAATTATGATATTTATGATTTTTCTTATATTGAATTTCGTACTCCTAATTTATGTGTTGTAATGGGTATGATAAATTTCATGGAATTGATGTGTTTATGTGTTCAAGTTCATAGTTGATGTTTGTAATAAGTTGTTTTGGTGATTTATGCTCAATTAAGTGTAAACCATAAATTTGTGAGTAATTATTGTTCAAACATATTCCTAATTACTTGATATATGATTATATATATTTGTAAGTTTTTTTTTTTTTTAAGGAATAAATCCATTGCATTTCATTAGGTAAAATATGCCAAATACAAGTAGGTACATCATCAATAATATGGGGGCTAGGATTAGACAGGGCTGCCTGAGCTAACTCGTGAGCAATATTTGTAGAGTTAAGTGATGGCGGAAATTGATTATTGTTGAGCCACGCACAACACTCCTGAAAGATATCAGAGTTACAAACAGACCAAAAATGTTGAAAGAAACCCGGATTGAAACCATCCGGACCAGGACACTTATCTCGGTGCATAGAAAACATAGCATCCTTGAACTCATGGGCATGAAAAGGGGCGGTAAGCAAAACATTATCATCATCAGAAACAACTTTTTCAATAATGTCTACAACCGGCGCACGAGTGCTATTGCTTTCCAAAAATAATGTTTCAAAATACCCTTTTGCAACCTGGCACATACCCTGTTCATCTAAAACTCGTACACCAACATCATTTTCCAAAAAATTGATACGGTCTACCTTTTATCTCGCTGCCGCCAATACTTGTCCTCTTGAATCATCAAATGCGTCATACGCTTTCTCAAATTTGTCAAAATGTTTGGATCAGCCGCTGCCCCTTGGATACGACAATGATTCAAATCTCGTCTACAACCTTCAATCTCTTGCTTTATTCCATTTCGGTTTGTCTTATTCCATGAATTCAGGTCATTAGTGCAAGCTGCGAGCTTGTCAACATCCTGCATACCTGCACTAGATAACCAGCTATCAGAAATAATATCATAATCTCCTGGTTCCACACACCAAGCATTTTTAAATTTAAATGTCTGCCTAGGAACCCAAATACGTTGAGTCTCCTCCTTTTTTAAAAGAAGTGGATAGTGATCGGATGTCGGTGCCACTAAATTCTCAACTGTGACATTAGGAAACATACAAAACCAATTTGCATTAGCAAGAGCTCTATCTAGCTTGACTTCAACAGCTCTAGGCGTGCCTAAACTCTTAAACCAAGTATATGGATAGCCTTTCATATAGACTTCAGTTAACCCCGCATCAGACACTGCTTGCCTAAACCCATTAATAAGCCATCTAGGACGTATAGCACCTACCCTTTTTTCACGGGCATCAAGAATATCATTAAAGTCACCTAAGATACACTAGGGAAGAGAGGTGTTGTTCGCAAGATTTCTCAAGAAATCCCATGAAGCACGTCTTCTTCTACCCTCGAGAAAATCATAGTAACCTGTGAATTGCCACTTTCCTTTATTTAAATCATTAACCTCAACATTGATATGATTAGCAGAATAGTTAAGCACTGTACAAACAAGAGAGTTATGCCAAAATAGTGCTAATCCACCACTTCGACCATTGCTACTAATAGAAAAACAATTATCAAAACATTGAGTGGACTAACGTCTCACTTAAGAAGAGGGCGTTCGGCTTATAGTAACGAACTAAATATTTTAATTTTGGAACTACGCTCAGGTTCCCCAAGCCTCAACAGTTCTAGGCTATGAAACTGATTGTTCTCAATAGTATTCAACAAAGACATGGCAATATCATAATTAACACTATCCTAGTGGAAACTGATAAGTGTCAAAAAGGAGTTAAATAGACTATATATTTTAGGCACTTTGATTACTTGGTTTGCAAGTTATCATGCGAAAAGCTCACAAATACTGAAGAATCATTCAATTATGCTTTTCACATCTAATGCCAACTCTTTGTAGGAAAATGCACGCCTAGACACTTTAGAAGCAAGAAAACACGAAGAATTGCAAAGGTCAACTCGCCACGGCGAGCTCAAAAGCGAGATGAGGCAGAAAGTTGAAGTTACTCGCCTCCAACTCGCAATGGCGAGTAGCAAAAGTAAGCAAAGGCAGGAAGGCATAGTTACTCGCCTCCCATGCGCCATGGCGAGTGCAGGGCGAGCACAACTCGCCATGGCGAGCATATTTACTCAGGAGGCGAGTTAAGGCGGTCTAACCCCTCAGAGCTGACGTGGCAGAAACCCACTGGGGAAGAAAGCTCAACTCGCCATGGCGAGCACACCTACTCGCGAGGCGAGTTAAGTCAGAGAAAAAAGTATAAAAGGTCTTTCATTCATGAAGATCAAGAGAGATCTTATGCCACTTTAGGAATAGAGAAAACAGGGGAAAACACAGAGAGACTCTAAAGAACAAGGAGCACAAGGATTGAAGGAAGACACAAGATCATTGAGACATCATGGCTTGGTTCCATTCCACCTCTTCTTTTCTCCTTGTAAGGTTACCATAACAATGAGTAACTAAACTCTTTTTGTTAGGATTAAATGTAGTTAACTCTATTAGTATGTATTCCCTTTGATTGAGATGTTGTGTGATTCTAATTTATCTTCTGATATTGATGTTATTCTTGCTTTCCATGTTTTGATCTTATGGATTTAAATTGTGATTGAAAAATACCTTTTGAATCTAGGTTAGAATAATCTTCTATCAATACTTTTGTTCTTGACATGGAACTTAGGTTGGTAATCACTTTGGATATTGGAACTTAAAGCTTTTGTATCGTTGTATAGTGCGAGACATCGACGATACAACGATACAATCGACTATTGGACCGTTTAATAGTGTGAGACATCGACAATTAAACGATCCAATAGAAATCACGATATCATTTGGACACGAATGATGTTGTTGAGCAATATGTGATAATATCGATTGATAATTAGAATCCACAACCCAAATCCGAGAATACGTACAAGTAGGTTGATGAAGTTTAATCGCAGCATACTCATTTCCCTGTTAACTCTCAGACCTTTTACAATTTCGTAGTTTAATAGTTTATGAAACAAAACCATCGGAAAACCCTAGCTCAAACCGACACTGATTGTTGAACGGCCTAGAATATCGCACCAGTCCCTGTGGAGACGATAACGCAAAAATAGTTACTTTTGATACTACATCAAAATGGCGCCGCTGCTGGGGACTGGCGTATAGATATTTGAAGCATCGTGTCGCGTCATTTTTCGGAGATCAAGGCTATTTGGTTAGCGTTTGAATCACTATTTTATTTCACGACTGAACATTTAATTTTGAGAGAAAAGGGGAAAAAGGTTCGAAACACCCCTTTGAAAAGATTTAGGGTTCGAGGGTTAGTTACATAAAGGGAAGGTGTTAGCACCCTTTACGTCCGTAGTACTCTACGAGAACCTCTTGGTTTTATTTAACGTTTTGTGCTACAACTTGCTTATTTTGGAAAAAGAAAGTTAAAGTGGTAAAGGAAAAAAGGAGACCTACTTATCTACATTTTTTTATTGATTTGGAAGGACGAGTGTCCTTTGCCTACGTACCCATGAGGGATCAAAACCTCGTAGTTCGGGGTAAAAAATCGACGTTTGATTTGTTTTTGTGTTTTTTATTAGTTTAAAAAAAGGTTTTGAAATGAAAGAAAAGCCAAGGCGGCAAATGAGTATTTGTTTATGTTTTTTATGTTAAGAGAAAAATGACTTGAAATAGGATTAAGATGGATTGCAATTTTGATTTACGAAAGCATGAAAATAAAGGATCACTTGATTTTTGAATCAAGGTTTGTTGTGAAAATGTTTTTTTTGTGATTTTGGTTATTTGCATGTTTTTTTGTTTTTGAATAATAAGACTAAAAATGAAACTATCGGAGCAAGAAATTAAAAGCGTGGGTACTTTGTGGCGACGTTGGATCACCACAAAGTCCCTTAACCTAAGCTAGAAGCAAGATAAGAGGCATACACACACGCACACACACATGTACCTACGCTATTACATAAAACCTATTATACATTCTAAGGTCTGCGGAAAATAAATTACATTGAGGCCTAATTAATTACATCCTAAATCACGTGCAAAAGACATAATTAAATAAATAAATTACATCAAGACCTAAATACATTTTCTAAGTGACTAAGAAATAAAAATAAAGAAATAAATATACAATTAATGATGAGAGCAGAATAATAAACTTAAATGGATGAAAATGCATGAGAATAATAAAACAATGTGATGCTAACGACGCAAAACCAAAGAAACGCGCAAGAGAAATAAAAATACAGCAAGGGGGGATGCAGGCAGTAGGCAGAGGCTGTCAAGTAGCAATCAGAAAAAAAATAAAGGGGAAAAAACGAAATGGGCCTTGCTGGATCGATTAGCAAGGCCTAGCGGGTTTGGGTGGAGGCTGGGTCGGTCCTTGTGACCGGGTCGGGTTTTGGACCATTATAAATAGGGTGTAAGACCCTTTTTATTCATTTTAAACAAAAATTTCTCTCTCTTCACTCTTTCCTCCCCAAAATCGCTCTGTTCTCTCTCCTGTTTCTCTTTTCTTTACCGACGGGGGTCAGGCGGCGGCTGGAGGTCCGACGCGGTGGTCGACCGATCCCAGGGAGGCGACGCCGTCGCGTCGGAGCTAAAAAGCTCCCCTTTCTTTCAATTTTTTTGGTTTCTACTCTATTTCCCGTCCTCTTTCTGTTTTCATACCCAAAAATTACAAATTCCAACCCTAGGATTCTAGATCTAAAAAACAAGCAAAAATAAAAAAAAATTACCTCCTCTTCTTTTGAAAACCGCGACTGTGTTGTGCTTCCGTTGATGTGTGTTGATGTGTAATGTTTTCTTGTTGTTGGTGCGATCGGGTTTGGTTTGGATGACAACTGTCTTGTTGTGTTTGT
>Ga0228711_1007090_pt1 | contig 16387 bp, 4 predicted proteins | sample MedpolnodulmetaG_2_FD_177996 | JGI IMG/M metagenome (GOLD analysis project Ga0228711, IMG submission 177996) | Root nodule microbial communities from Medicago polymorpha collected in Santa Monica, California, United States - brown nodules | ecosystem: Host-associated > Plants > Roots > Nodule...
GTATTTTCTAACTACACCCACACATATTTTCTAACTACATCCACATATTTTCTAACTAAATCTACACATATTTTCTAACTACATCAACGTATTTTCTAACTAAATCCAAACCAGCCCCTCAAATATACTTATTCTAAATATCCAACATATTCTACTATATAATAATATAAAGCCACTTAATAAAATATTAAAACACCACGACATGTCATAAATCAACATAAATCATATAAGTCATATAAAAGACTCTAAACTCAACCAAAAATAATTAAATAATAAATTGGGGCGTTACACCAATCAACGTGTAGAGCAATGGCTCTTAAAATCAACGTGTAGAGCATCCGCTCTTAAAATCAACGTGTAGAGCATCCGCTCTTAAATCAACGTGGTATGAATGATTAAACATTCAACAGGGCATGAGCCCCCAACTTTATATGAGTATGCATGGACTCAACAACTTATACAACATCAACGTACAACTTCAATGACTTGACGACATCGACGACAACGACAACAAGAACACAACAACGACTCCACAATATAATTCCATAATATTCATCATCTATGAGCAACATTATATAACATCATATTAATTAACATATGCATTCATATACTAATTCATCAATGTGTACATTCATATAACAATTCACAAATCAAGGTTATTCATGATAAACAAGCCTTTTGAAACTGACAGTATTACCTAAGACTTTCCAGTACACACCAAAGGCTAATCCAAAACAGAAACACGTGGAACGACGCAAGAACATGAAAAAGTGCACTGCTACTGAACAACTCGCCTCGCGGGCGGGCTTACTCGCAGTGGCGAGCTAGGTTACTCGCGGTGGCGAGCACGTGGCGAGCAAACACTGTTCTCTGTTACACTATCGTTCGCCGTGGCGAGTGGATGGCAAGCAACCACTGCTCTCTGTCACGTTATAGCTCTCCGTGGCGAGCAGATTACTCGCAGTGGCGAGTCATGACAGGTTTTTGTCGGGAAGTGCGATTTTTCACCCCAAAAACCCAATTTTCATCAACCCCAATCCCATATTTGATAGGAAACTCAATCTGTGATGATTCTACGACCTGCACATCAATTATACAGAAATTCTATGGACTTTCTACACCATTAACAACCAAATTTCTACCCCTTAACCTAATTCCCAAATCCATACAACAACAACATGTTAAATTCAGTTTCAGAATTACATAACCTAAGATTAGAGAATGTTAGTCCCACCCTTACCTTAGATTAAGTGATTGCAAGATTCTACAAGCCCTCCCTTCTCTTGATTCTCCTCTTCTCTTGGTTCTCTTCTTCTCTCCCAAAGACTTGTAAAAACCTAGTTTGTGTCTGACTCTTGTTTTTCATTTTATATCAACAAATTTTCTACTTAACACCACCTAATTCTAATTAATTCTAATTCAGCCCCTCTACAAGTCTTATTATTTTAATTCCAACCCATCCTACTAAATAATAAAATAAAGCCACTTAATAAAATATTAATACACATAACATAACACTTATCAACATAAATCAACACAAATCAACATAAATCATATAAAAGACTCTAAACTCAGCCAAAATAATCAGATAAATAAATAGGGCGTTACATAGGTTATGTATAGGTACTATCTCTCAAGATATCGAGGGTAGGTTTATATTCATATATAACTTTCTGTGCATATGCCATAGAGACAATCAACTTTTATGCTAAGATATGCATCACAAGTCAGTTGCCTCTATGTTATTTTGTGTCGTTAACCTTAGTTTGGAGACATACGTTGAGGAAAGGGTGGAGTTATATATGAGGCATAAAAATTATGCAATCGATTAAGATGAATCATACGAGGAATAATTATAGAAATTCAACCTCAACACAATTTTATCTATATATTCAGTTTACTTTGATTCAAACCACAAAACTTTTTATAGACTTTGTTCAGAAATTTGTCAATATAAACTCGAGTCAACTAAGTGCGATGTCTGTGGATACGATATTTTATTTGTTTTATAAAAACCTACATACTTACCACAGTGCTGGAAAAATACATAACCAACATTTTTCCTTTTATCACGAAGTAATGCGGTTTTAGTGACAATTTAGATTAAATTGAAAGGTGGTACCTTGAGGGTAATACCAAGTCACCCTTATATAGACTCGGAGGAATCAAACTGTCCTCGTAAGACGCACATAGAGATGTGTTGGATGACAAAGATTAGTTTGGGGACCACTCTTGTGCGGTAGTCCGCACATGCCTTGGCGTGTATCCTCACCAGATCTGCCTTGTGTGTTCTTGGGCTTGGGCCTTTGGACAGGTTTTTCCTGGGCTCTTGTCGGTCCAAAACACCATTGAATCAATAAACTATTGTGCTTGTCATCATAATTTAATTGATACAATGAATTTCACGTCGTTTTCTAGTCATGTAAACATATGATGAGGGACATGTGGAAACATAATTGAATTTTAGAAAGTATATAATCGATCAAGATAACATATTGAATGATTAGCTAACGATGTCTAATCCCGACACAACTTTTTTATTCATGTATTTTATCCTTTTCTCGATACATTGATTTAGAACTTTAAAAAAAAATTGAATAGTCGAAACTATATCACAGTCTCTGTGAATTCGATAATTGTTATCACTCATCCATACTTTTTGGATATGTACAAATCTTCTTATCACACACCCATACTTATCACACATCCATACTTTATGGATATAAATTTAGGCGTGTTACATTCATAGTTTCTTTGGTTGAGAAATATGTAGAGATGAAGAAGCTACCATTTGCTAGAGAATTTCATAAAACTTTATCTAGCGTATAAAGATTTCTTTTGAAGAGGGATATTTGAATTTGAAATACACTTAATGGTATCGTATGGCTAAAAAAAATTCAGAGTTGAAGATGAAGTTTGAATAGTTGTTGCAGAAGAAGTTCATTCAACCTAGTATATCTCTTTGTGGTAAAAATATTTTTCTTATTAAAAAAGAAATGATGAATTTGAGTGCACGTACTATCATATGTTCAACAAACTGATGATAAAAATTGATATCCCTTAATGAGAATGGAAATGGATGATGTATTGGATCAGTTGAAGGGAGTATATCTGTTTTTCAAGATTAATATAACCTAGGGGTGTTCAAAACCAAACCATAAGTAAAATCTCAAACCAAACCAAAAACCGCAAAAATTGCATTTGGTTTGGATGAGTTTTGCATTGAAATATATAATTATCTGATCTATTATCTGTATAATTATATGTTTATATTTGAACTATATGTCTATATAATTATATTTTGATTTTTGTCAAGGAATAGCTTTTGGGAGGATCTGCCCTTCATTGACATAAGTTATGTTTAGTTTTAAGTTGTTTAGTTATCATTTGTTCCCTTTTTTTCTTCTTCTTAATTTTACCTATTTTGATGTAAGGTGTGTCTAGTTTTATTTAATATGGTTAGTTATAATTTGTATATAACTATATGTCTACATATGTTGTTTCGATCATTGATTTTTGACATATAAGAATATAATTATATGTCTATATCTGATTTGTTGCTTGATTTTTTTATATAACTATATATATAAACTATATGTTTTTCGTTTTTGAAATTTAGATATGACTAACGATAATGACGTGAATTCTGCTGCGGCCTCTCATGCTTTCGTATCCATAGTTGAAAATCAGGTAAAATTGCATAATAAGTTGTTTATCTTATTTGTTACCTTGTTGTTGGTATTTCTTGCTTGAAAATAACGTGTTGCTAATCTTTTTTGTAGGCTAAAAATACTTTATTACCAATGCCTACAAAAGAACCACATCAAACTATTGATTTGGACAAAGATCAAGGTGACAGTGTTCAAAAGAATAAGAAAAAAAAGTCGGAAAAGCATCTATAAAGAACGTTTCTAATGCTGATGGTCCTAATGCTAGAGATCCAGGTAAACTAAAACCTTGTAGGCCTAAATCTTGGGTTTGGGAGCATTTTACAAAAGAAAATGGTCGTGCTAAGTGTAAGTGGTGTAAAAATGCATCTTATGCTACTGATTCACACAAAAACGGAACCAACAATTTAACAACTCATTTACAAAAACAATGTAAAAAATTTCCCAAACATCTTGATCCTAACCAAACCACTCTTATCCTCCAAGATAGTAAAGGATCAGGTAGTGTTACACAACCTAGACTCCCGCTTCCAAGAAGGATTGCAATTGCTATGGACTATTTAAACCTTTACACTCGTGAGAAACATAAGCTAAGAAACATGTTTACTAAAGCAAATTAAAGTGTTTGCCTAACAACTAATCCATGGATATCAATGCAAAATATTAATTATATGGTTCTTACTGCACATTTTATTGATCAAGATTGGAGGATGCATAAAAGAATTCTTAATTTTTGTCCAATCACATCTCATAGGGGGAGGTAATTGGAAAAAATATTGAGAAGTGTTTGGAGGGTTAGATGATAGATAAGGTTTTCACCATCACTGTTGATAATGCTAGTTCAAATGATCTTGCTATCTCTGACCTGAAAAATATAATCTTCGATTGTAATTCACATCCATTAAAAGGGGAGCATTTACACGTTAGGTGTTGTGCTCACATTCTTAACCTTGTTGTAGGTGATGGGTTGAAGTTAAAGGCCATGCATTCTTCGATTTCTAAAATTAGGAGTGTGGCTCGATATGTTATGAGTCACCTAGTTGTTGGGATAGCTTTAAGATATGTATTAAAGAAGCTAGGATACAAGACAAATCTACAGTGCAGTATGATTGTCCCACTAGGTGGAACTTCGCCTACCTTATACTTGAAAGTGGATTAAAGTTTCAAAAGGATTTTAAGAGATTAGATGAGAAGTGTGTTGAGCCTGCGATGTCGGAAAATGGTGTCCCAAATAATGAGGATTGAGATAATGCTAAATGTTTTGTAAAATTTCTGAAGTTGTTTTTTGAAATCACAAAGAAGGTGTCATGTTCAACTTATGTAACATCTTCTACATATTTCATGGAACATTGTACGATATTGGATGGATTCAATACTTGGATGGGATGTCACAAAGATGCCCTAATACTTGCAAAGATGGCGATCAATATGAAAGCAAAATATAGTAAGTATTGGGGGGACGTCGCAAAGATGAATATGTTGGTCTTTATTGCTGTAATTTTTTATCCTCGTCGTAAATTTCAGTTTATTAATTGGGGATTGGATAAGTATTATGAGAAGTCATTTGATGATTGTTTTTGTGATAGGGTAAGGGAAGTTTTAAACAAAATGTTTGAATGCTATAGTTGTTTCTCAAATAAAGGCCAAATAGAAAGTGTTGCACAAGAAATAGAAGGATCAGAATTTGTTACATCTTCATACGTGGATGATAAAATTGAGAAGGATATGGATCAAGATCCGAATTTGAGTAAAAATGAACTGGATTTGTATCTCACGGATCCTAGGGAGAAGAAAAATCCTAATTTTCACATCTTGAACTGGTGGAAGGTGAATTCCACCAAATACCCTACTCTTGGTCTAATAGCTAGAGATATATTGGATATGCCGATATTAATTGTTACTTCGGAGTCTGCTTTTAGCATTGGGGGTAGAGTTCTTAGTTGTTATATGAGCTCTCTTACACCACACACTGTTGAAGCTTTAATTTGTGCACAAAATTGGTTAAGATCCTCACCTTTGTCAATTGATATTGAGGAGCATTGCGAAGACTTAGAGAAGCTCGAATAAGGTATATATGTATATTGTAAACTCTATTTTTGTTCATAATTCTATTTTATTCAATTTCAAATGTTTATTATGTTTAACTTTTGTTATATTTGATACATTCTTAGAATTGGCTCTGATCCCATAATTGAATGAGGGGCTTTCTGATGTTGAATCTGATTAATAAATGTGCTTAAAAATATTGGTATGTTTGATTGTTCGTTCTTTTTAAATCTTTTTATTTGTTTTTAAATCAATTGATCTGACCAACAAACTGTTAATTTTGATATGTAGATGGAGTCATGGACTTAAAGGCGGTGTGTTTTATTTTGGAGTTATGATGATATGTTACTTTGGAACTTTAAGCTGTGTTCTTTTTGGGTTCTTAACTGTTATTTTTGTGCTATAATGTTATTTTGTATAAACAACTTTTATTGGTATTGTAATTTTATTTTGGAACTTCAAGTTCTTTTTTTGGATATTTAAAATTGTTTGGTACTGAAATGTTATGCTATAAAGATATTTAAAATCATTTGGTTCTGGATTGTTATTTTTGGATGATGGAGTTATCCATATAACTTGTGTGGTACGTACTGCTAGTTTAAGACATAGGTAATACGTGACTACGTTAAGGCAGATCTATGCAGTTTATGTATAGGTATATTGTATCTTGTGTTTATTTTGTAACAAGTTGGCAATATTAGAGTCAATAGTAATGTAATATTTTTTTATCTCGCGATAAACCGCACCAACCGAACCAATCCTAGCCACATTGGTTTGGTCTGGATGACTTTTTAAAAATCAACCACACCAAACCAAACTGCATGCTTTTTTATCTCGCAGTTTAGATAACTTTTATGCTCGAAATTGAACCAAACCGCACTACTAGGGGTGGGAACAGGCCAGGCCGTCCGTCAAGGGCTTACGGCCTAGCCTATTTAAAGCCTAACTCGGCCAAGCTCGTTTATTAACAAGGTCGGGCTCAAGCTTTTTATTAGGCCTATTTAGTTAAATAAGCCAGGTTAAGGCTAACAAAAAAGCCTATTAAGCCCGTCAGGCCTGCCTATTAAGCTTTTTATATATAATATATCTTCCATTATTGATATTGTTGAAGTTTTTTCCTCATAAACTTATGATTGGTTATTTAGTAGCAGGTATATTAGTGTGATTAAACTTTCGTAAGATTTCAATATTTAGTAGCAAACATATTTGTGTGCTTTAGACCTTCATAAGTTTTGGCTTATTTAGTATTAGGCTTACATGTGTTGTTAGGCCTTAGTGTAAAATAGGCTTTTAAATAAGCTTTCAAGCTTCATCAGGCCTTTAAAAAGGCCAGGCTAGGCCTCGAAAATAAGCCTATGATAGGTAATAGGCCAGACTCAGGCCTATAATTTTTGAAGTAGGTCAGGCTTAGGCCTTACAAAGCCCAACCCAGCCTAGCCCATTTCCACCCTTACGCACCACGAACACCCCTAACAATATCAGTGTACACATTAGTTATGTACAAAGAGTAAATCACCAATTCATCCCTTAAAATTGTAAGGGTCGACATTTAAGATCCATGGATTTGTAAATAGGCAAAAATGACACTTAGATTGAGTAACGTTGAGCAAATTGATGTTTCTATTAACTTTTATCAAATCACTCTTAAATTAGTCCTTGATGAATTATATCACTTTCTAGCATATTAGTCTTTTTTTTGTTTTTGTTACAAAGCTAATCAAAGACAAAAGAAAAGAGCACAAAGAAGAGAGAAAAGAGAGATAACTAGGTCCTAGGAAAGAAGACTCCCGAGACGTCAATCTGAATCAAATGGAGGATGTTTTCTGGATGAGTTGGGTGGATGACGAAGCCAACATCAGAAGCGGAGCCCATCTTTGCCAGGAAATCAGCACTATGATTACCTTCTTTGGGAGTATACACAAAAAAATTATTGAAAGCCAACATGTCATTTATGTCTTGAATAAAGACAACATAAATATGATAGTGCGGAGTGCCCCCTTTATGATATTAATGGAAAGTAGGAAATTCGAGTAACAAGGCAAATCGTCCATACCCATATCAATAGTCATGCGCAACCCGTGGTAGATAGCCGTCAATTTCGCCAACAAGATATCATCAGAATGGGATATCATACCTGAGAAAGCGAAAAGAAAAAGGCCCACATTGTTGCGGAAAATGCCACCAAAACCAGTAGGGATATAAATTCCATTGTAACTTTCATCTACATCTAGGATGGTGGATATTAGTCTTTGAATTACACCACTTACTTTAAATTAGTCCATAAATTATAACATTTAATACAAAATTAATCATTAAATTATAATTAGAATAACCAAATTATTCGATGTCATTCATAATCAATCTTTTTTTTGCATTTCTAAGGAGGTATATTCAACTTTTACAATTTTAAATGACGAGTTGGTTTCCTCGATATTCAAAAGATTGCTTTTTAAATAAGTTATGTTCACTACGAGTATTGTATTGGTAAAGTTTAGGCTTAATAGCAGTTTTAGCCCCCTAACTTTCTTAAAGTTGCGATTTTGGCCCCTTAAGAAAAAACTACAAAATCGTCCCCTAAGTTTTGCATATGTGGCAGTTTTGGCCCCCAAGGCCAATTTTGATTCGGTCTACGCTAACGTGGCACCCTAAGTGAGGTGCCACGTGTTATTTTTTTATTTTTTTTTAGCCTTGGGGGGTCAAAACTGCTTCAGTTGCAAAACATATGGGGCGGTTTTGTAGTTTTTTTCTTAGGGGGCAAAAATCGCAACTTTGTGAAAGTTAGGGGGCGAAAGCTACTATTAAGCCTAAAATTTATGAACATGTATTATTTATCCCTTAATTTAAAAATTCAAAAACATTAATAGAATCCTTTAAAAAAAAACATTAATAGAATGACTTGTTTATTTTCTCCAAAATAATAATAATAAAATGAGTGAAAATATATATGGCCACGTCACACTAAAGGCTAGAACGGGACCTTGTAGTAGGGTTAGGCAAAGAAAAAGGGCAAGAAAGGTCCTACTACGTGCCAACCCCTTCTCCAGGCGTGACATTAAAACTAAAAAGTAATCAATTTTAATGAAAATTTCTTCTCTCAAAACTTTGAGTGTATAAGCTTATTCGTTATTGAATTTGGACAAATTGATTAATTTCATCTCTAAATTAATCCAATGTGTAAGATTGTTACCCACCGTTCCGGATTAGCTGTAATTTCAAATGTATTAAGAAAAATGAATAAATGAAAAAGAGAGACAAATGGTTTTAAATGCTCTTCTTAAATATTGGCACAATTTCCACCGTCATAAATGCAAAGTGAAATGTTCTCGTCAGCTTAGCTCAGTTGGTATGAACAATGCATAATATATGCCGAACCCCAGCAACTACAAAAAATGCAAAGTGAAATATATTGAATTGAGAATGATGAAAGTAGTATTAATTAGAGTTATAAAGAGAAAAAAATAATTAATGTTGCATTGAAAAGTGAAATAACTCAGTTATTTTGGAACATTTGTTTGCGAATGACTCAGTTATCATGTGACGGATGGAGTATTGAATTTTATAGTGCTCAATCAAATTTAGTTCATCTATCAATTTTCATCCTTAAACAGAATTGATGTGTTAAGTTAACCATTGACGATGAGTTTCAAATTAGCTTCTACATATACATAACAAATTTGATCGAAAATAATTCACTCTTTTTTTCTTTGTTAGAAAATTTAAGTTACAAATTATTACACTATTAAATCGATGTCTGAATTATGCATTAAAAAGATCTGTAATGATGTTAAATAAACACTAAAAACAAAATAAATGTCTTTTTTTTACAAAAAAAAAAGTAAAAAAAAATAAAATTTAATAGTTATGTATTATAGTTTGCATTTGAAATAAGTTTCATCCATGTTGAACATTATTTGCATAGTCTTAATGCAAAAGTGTTTTTCTTTAAGGGAGTCTTAATACAAAAGGATTAAAAATCATTTCAATTTTTTTTTTGTTTCCATTTCCACAAGCATATGCTTTTTTTTTTTCCCAGAAGCATATGCTATTATCTATATATATGGAACACATTTTTACAAATTCTTAAAAGGATAGTAAAATATTTGTGGGACGAGACCGAAAGTACACATTTTGATTACTATTATAAATAAAAATTTATATTTAAAGTTCATTCAATAAATAATACATGTGAAATGTATATTATAGATAATATACATTATTTATTGAATAAATCCAAAAATTTATTTTTATTTATAATAAGAGAAATGATATTTGAACAACCATTTTTTATAACTTTTGTGATAACTTTCTCTCTCATACTCACATTATGTTTTTACTTTCTCTCTCTATTGTTTTGATTTTTGTGCTAAAACATAATTTTCTTTGTAAAATTTTGGTTGTCACAACAATTGTCATCTAAATGGATGTTCAAATAACACAACTCTTCTTGTAATCATCGGACAGTGTTAGCAAGTATATGTGTGTAAAGAAGGTGGGTCCCAATCCCCACTGTACACGCGTCAACCAAAGAGGTCCATGCACCCTAAGCAGAATTCGCTACTTTTACATTTTCTCCGTCGTGGGACCCATGACCCAATCAAACGTTTTAATTTGTGAGGAGTGTGATCACACGACAAAACGTGGGTCCCATTTTTAAGCAAAGGTCAAGAAAGTAACCAATGAAAAAGAGAGTCGAGTCTATAGGTAACCTCTTTTAATTTTCTTTCATTTTTTCTTAATTATTTAATTTCTAGAAAAATAAAATTAATATGCGTGGCATATCCATAAACTTTGTCGTTGTCGGTTTCTATAATATCACACGTGTCTATCTTTTGTTGGTCGTGAATAACTGCCCCTCTCTGGTTTTTTCTCACGTAGGTATTGATGAGGTTCAACCTAATGTGAACCTATCTAGGGTTCCCTTTCAAACAGAAAACCTATCTAGGATTCTACCATTTTCTTTTTTGTTGTTATTGTTGTTTTTTTTCTTATGTTAGCATTGTCTTTATAAAATGCTTATTATGAGTTTTCTTTTGTTTACTCTCTTCATACTTATCTCGATTTAAAAATATTTGAGTAAATACATACAAAATCTTGGCAAATAAGTGAATCTCGATTTAAAAATATTTGAGTAAATACATACAAAATCTTGGCAAATAAATGAAAAATGAAAATAAAAATAAAATAGGAATTCATATTTCTTTGATGGCTGATAAGATCTTTAGTTAGTATCTTTTGTTAGTTAAGCTAAATTACTATGCGTTGACACAATTAATTAGTATTCTTTGTTGGTTTACATATGTTAGTTTTGGATATAACTTTGGACTTTATTCTTGATTTTTCATCTTCGTATGTACTCCGACTCATCAAACTTCAATGAAAATGTTATTCATGACATATACGTTTTAAGAGCTACTAAAACCCAACAAATTATACATTTTTTGAGTGATTCATGGGCTAATATATCTCTGAAGGAAGAAAAGCAATTTTAGTTGATTGTTCCAAGAAAGAAGAAGAAGAAATTAAGTTCAAGATTGGTGCTTCCAATCGTTGGCCTCACTAGTTATTTGATGTGTTGTTGTCACACTTGTTTTTAGGTAGTTCTATATGTTTTAGTCTTTCTTTTGCTCCGCTTTTGGTTTTCTAGAGGGTTTTGATTTATGTCCTCCCTCTTTTTTGTATTTTTGATTTCTGTTATTGTATGTTGTTAGCGTGCTGCAACAAGTGACCCCTCTGCATCCATTCCCTAAATATGTTTTTCCACCTTCATATCATGTCTGGTGATAAGAGTTGCATTTTTCTAGAGACTTCTAGTTTTTCTTCTCTTCCTTTACTTTTGTTTGTGGTGTTGAGTCTTAGTCCCATTTTCTCCATAAAAGAAAAAACAAAAGAGGGATTCATTATAATATAATTGATTGACATACCAACATATTAAAAATTAAACTAATTAATATGTAGATATTAACATCATTTTGTATTCTTAAAGTTAGTTTTTGTTAATCATGTATTCTTAAAGTTAGTTTTTTTTAATCATGTGTCATCACCTTATTAACGATTTAAGAAGAATTCCATAAAAATCGTAGGAAAAAAAATTCAATTAAGAGCCACAAGGATATTGATTAAGAAATCAAATGTTCTAAAGTTTGTATAAAAATGGTATTTATACTTAAAAAAAATACATGACTTATATTTTTATTTTTTGGAACAAGCCAAAATGGAATTATATAACCACAAACATAGTAATCCAAAAAGCACAAGGCGTGCCTAAGGGACCACTAAATATATACGAAGTGTAGCACTGTCACTAGAAAACAAAATCAGCCTATGCCCAAACAAGTTAAAGTGCTCGACCACCAAGTCTGAATACCAAAAACAAAGGTGACTTATTTAGCTTTCAGTCACCCTAGAGACATCAATTTAACTGTCCAACAACGGGGGACAGGAATTACAACATCATTAAATAGGCAATTATTACGTTCATTCCACACAACCCAGACACAAAGAAGCCATATTAATTGCATTAAAGACCGTCTAGCTTTGCTTATGAGAATTCACCCTAAGAACACCAATCCAAAAAGCACAAGGCGTGCCTAAGGGACCACTAAATATATACGAAGTGTAGCAGTGCCACTAGAAAACAAAATCAGCCTATGCCCAAACAAGTTAAAGTGCTCGACCACCAAGTCTGAGTACCAAAAACAAAGGTGACTTATTTAGCTTTCAGTCACCCTAGAGACATCAATTTAACTTTGTCCAACAACGGGGGACAAGAATTACAACATCATTAAATAGGCAATTATTACGTTCATTCCACACAACCCAGACACAAAGAAGCCATATTAATTGCATTAAAGACCGTCTAGCTTTGCTTATGAGAATTCACCCTGAGAACACCAATCCACTCGCGCACAAGCTGCCAAATAGAACCTAAAATAGGACACAATAAAAAGAGATGTGGAGCCGTTTCAGGATGACCGCAATCGGATACACACGCAGACACATCAGAAAATAGCACCCCTCTAGCCGCCAAATTTGATTTCGTTAGTAAGCGATCACGGAGAAGCCTCCAAGAAAAAACCGATACTTTCTATGGAACCCTGTTGATGTCAAATTAACTCCACTGTTGAATCCGCAATATGAGTCACCTGAGTCGTTAATAAATTATATGCACCACGAACTAAATAATCATCTGATGGGTCTGGAAGCCACACCCATCTATCTAAAACATTAGAATGCAAAGAAACATCAAGAAGTAATGCCCTACACTCTGCCAACAACTCCTCCTCCCATGACTTATATTTCTAAAACAAAATTGTTTTTTATGGATCTTAAATAATGGTCTTAAGAAACATGTTGGTGTTTTAATGATGCTATTGTATAGAATGGTTAGTTAGCCAGGTTGGTTAGGAAAGTTATGAAGTTTGTTAACACAGTTAACTCTAGAAATAGGATCATTTATTATGTAATACACATATTATTAATTACAATGCTACCCTGAGAGTCTTATTTTCTCTATTTTTCATATGCATATGATTTGAAACCATAAAATCATCTGATAACTAATAGCTCGGACCTGTAAGTTTCATTAAATTTCCGCATACTATCTGTATCAGTATTAGTGAGAGCTCAAACTCAATTTTTTTAGATTGACTCTAGTCAATAAAATAGTAATACTCAATTCAATTCTTATTATAAAAAGATTTAAAAAAAATGGATCCTATTTATAAGAAAATGTTACAATTTTTAAGGTGCAGTTATTGCTTAAGATATCCTATCATCCTTATTTAATGTTTATATATTTAATATGAGTGGATGTATTTAATGTTTTGCAATTTTCTATAAGGATATTTTTGATAAAATATTCAAAAATTTATAATGATTAATAATTGCATTGATTTTGATGTTTATTTATTTATTTTTCTTATAATAAGAATCAGATTGAGTATATAATTTAATTTTCCTTCGTTAACTACTTAATTGCATGTAATTTAGAAGTAATTGATGACAACATATAGAATAAATGGATCCGCTGAATGGATTCCTAGTCAATTACGAACAAATTGTCAAATTGTTCCAAAAAAAACTATAATCCAAAAATAAATGATTCTCTGATTTCAACACTCCACAACCACCAACACACAATTGATACTCCTAAGATATAATTCCTCGTCGGAAAAGATTCACCTTAGTTGGCAATCTATTTCGAAAAAGCCGCAATGCAAACATTGAAACCTTCAAAGGGACATCCCTCCGCCACAAGAGATCTGCTGGAACGTAGTCATGAAGGGGAGTCCTATGACTGAGAATTCGATAAGCACCACTAACAGAATACCCACCAGTTGGATCAGGGGCCCAAGACAAAACATCCTAAATATCAACCTGCAACGTAACAGTCAAAAGTAAAGTCCTACACTCCTATACCAACTCCTCCTCCCATGCTCATAATCGTCTTCTCGACTTCCAAGCCTCACCTCCTCACCCACCCCGAAGCAAACATTTGCGCTACTGTGGACAATTTATTTCCTGATAAATCATATAAACGCCAAAACCTATCACGAATAGGATCATCCCCTACCCACCTATCCAACAAAAATAAAGTAGTGGCACCACTTCCGACATTAAGATGCAAATTGTCGGGAAACAAGTTAGCCACGTAGTACCAACACCATCACGGATGCCAGCTGTATCCCTCCACCCCACTGATCCTTCCCTACCTCCAACCTGCAACCGCCCCTCTACTAGACCATATCTAGCAACCACGACTCTAAACCAAAGACCCTCTCTATCCACTACCATCCTCTAACACCATTTACCCAACAACACAATATTAAACTCCCTAATCATCCTAACCACCAACCTCCTTTTCCAAACAGATGAACTCCCAATCAATACAAGAAATTTTCCAATTATCCTCCCAACAAAAAAAAAAGAATTAAAATAGATTCAATAGAGGAGATGATACCTGAGGGAGCTTTTAATCTAAATGTTTGATCTAGAGATAAAAAGATAAATCGATCTTCGACTTTGAATGTTCCCCATATCCTAAATTGTAATGAAAAAATAAAATAAAAGAACATTTTGTAGTCTATATTATACCTCTTCTATTTAATATATGTTAAATTAGCTTGTATATCATCCCAAGCTAACTTTAAGAATAATGGTACTTAAACATATTTATACACTCAACAACTTGGAAACCTAAGCAATGTGAGACAAATAATAAACAACAAACAACTTCAAAACCACCATCACACCTAGCATAGGTCTGGGTTCAATCCTAGATTACAATCTTTAACCCGACTTTGATACCATATTAAATGAGATTAAATCTCATCCAAAAGTTAGCCGAAAGGATGATGATATTCAAACATATCTATATACTCAATGACCTGAAAACCTGAACAATATGAGACAAATAACAAACTTAAACAATATCAAGTTACACAGTTTTTAATTACTGCGTAAGTTTTTAATGAAGAAATAAATAGCAAGACTCTGATTTGTAAAAAAAAAAAAGATTTAAAAATATTACCATGCTGATGATGCTACGGTGCTACCTCACCTCACGTTAACGTAAGATGACGTGCATTATACATGCGGATAAGCAAGCATTATTCCCCGGATTATGCTGTGAATGTTGTTTTATTTCAGGTAAGCATGTCACTCTCACTGGATTTCCATTTCATTTGTTGGAAGAAAACACGGTGCTGATCTGACGGTTCTGATACATGCATGCATGAGGAATGTGAAAGATAGCAAGGCACATGATTATTACAATAACAGTGTGAAATGAATTATACATACATCAAATTAATTAAATCACACTATGTGCTATGATGCTATTTTGTAAAATATCTTCATAAATATAGATTGGATATATCAGGGACACGTAGCCAAAAATTTAATTTAAGACCAAAATTTTTGTTTTTTATTTACTATGTTTTTTTATACTTAAATAGTAAACATAGTAAATAAAAAACAAAATTTTGTATGTAAACAATAAATTTAAAATAATTATGTGATATATCCAAAGTTATTATGTATCTAAAATTTAAAAAAAATTCAAAGATATAAGAAAGATGGGTTCTTTGAGGCTTTTTTGAGTATGACTAAAAGAGATTTTTTAATAGTTGAGAAAGAAAATAAGAAACAACAAGAATGCAAATGTAGAAGGAGAAACTTAAGATAATATCACGAGCAGTGAAATTAAAGTTTGAAAGTTATATGTACAAGACTAAGGCCCCGTTTGGATAAACAGCTTATATAGATGCTTATAGCATTAGGGCTTATAACATTAGAGCTTACATCATAAGCTCTTATACTTGATAAGTTATTTATGTTTGGATATGTACACTAAAAAGTACTTACATAAATTGAAGTGTTTGGATGTGACATTACATAAGCAATTATCGAAATTTTAAATATTTTTAATTTAACAAAAAAGTCAAAGAATCGAACCACAATTATCAAGATTTTTTTTATAAAATTAATCAAGATGTAAAAAACAATATTATAATATATTAATTATAATTATATATATATAGTATAATCAATATTCGTCCTTAAAAAAATATCAATATTCATATAAGACAAAATTAACATTAGATAAGTATATAGTTACGTAACAAAAAAATATTCATATAAGAAAAATATTAATATTCAGTTTCATTTTGTTA
>Ga0228711_1007092_pt1 | contig 16385 bp, 18 predicted proteins | sample MedpolnodulmetaG_2_FD_177996 | JGI IMG/M metagenome (GOLD analysis project Ga0228711, IMG submission 177996) | Root nodule microbial communities from Medicago polymorpha collected in Santa Monica, California, United States - brown nodules | ecosystem: Host-associated > Plants > Roots > Nodule...
CCCCCCCCTCCTCTTTTGATGGATTAATATGGTGTTAATATTCAAATTTTATGCAATGTTTATGATCACTGTGCAGGGTAGTGGCTCTGCTTCCCAGGGTGAAGTTTCATTCTTATCTTGGAATAGTAAAGTGCAGCACATATTAGCGTCCACTTCATATAATGGGACCACTGGTGAGGAAGGGTTTAAACTCAACCTTTATATATATTGTTGCATTGTTCATACCAATGATAGATTTTTTATTCGTTTTTTAATTTGGTTTTATTCTCCAGTGGTCTGGGACCTAAAGAAACAAAAGTCAGTGATAAGGTAACTTAATCATCTCTTGCCTTTTGATTTTTGAAAATGTCTGATATTGTGTTGCCAAAAAGAACTCATTATAACCTTATGTCCTGTGTGAACCGACAGCGTTGTTGATCCAGTTAGACGGCGGTGCTCAGCTTTGCAGTGGCATCCTGATGTTGCTACCCAACTTGCTGTTGCATCAGATGAAGATGGATCTCCTTCTATAAAGGTATAGTCTCCGCAGATTGTCTGTTTAATTTAAAGATGATGTGTATTGACTTTATATGAGCATGTTGATGCAGCTTTGGGATATGAGGAATACAATGACACCAGTAAAGGAGTTTGTGGGGCACACTAGAGGTAATGACAGCCATTCATTTATTTATGATTCATTGTAATCTCTGTCTGCCTAGTTGTGATTATGATGCTACCTTTTCTTTTTTGTTTTATTCTTATCCTCCCTTCCACAAATCCATTGAAAATATATGGGAAACAAATGAGTAACTAGTAAAATTCGACAATTGTAAATCCCTATTTTGTGCGAGTTGCATATGACAAGTGATAGAATTGTTATATTACATGGGCATGAGGGTGTAGCAAACTTTAGGTATTTTAGGATGTTACATTGCTTGGCTGTGGTAAAAAGTATGTGATATAAAGTTTTTATTTCTTGTTGTTTTTAGCAGTTACTTCATAGAATTTTTTCCCCTATGGTGTTCTCTTCCTTAATACTGTATTTTCTGGCTCTTGCTTTTTGATCAAGTTATGATCTACTGCAAGATTATTGATTATTGCTGTAAAATTAATATGAAAATGGATGGTAGCATTTTTTTTATTTTTTTTATTTTAGGCTTTCTTGATCTTAATTTCATAGTTCTTTTATCTTTTACTGTGAAGTTACACTGTCTCCACCACTGCTTTAAGTTTATCTGACTTTATTTTATTGTCTAAATCTCTGATATTAGGAGTAATTGCAATGTCATGGTGTCCCAATGATAGCTCTTATTTGCTTACTTGTGGCAAAGATAGCCGAACCATATGCTGGGATACTATTTCTGGAGAGGTGGTGTTTGGCCTTCTTTTACTGCTTTCACATTTGTTTTGAACAATTTCAAAGTTGCCTGATTTGGAAGATTTTCTATTATAGGACATTGTTTTTTTCCCAGTAGTGACATTTTTTCTTTTCTGGTTGGGGGTGGGCACAGATTGTCTATGAATTGCCAGCTGGAACCAACTGGAACTTTGATGTGCATTGGTATTCTAAGATTCCTGGGGTAATATCAGCATCCTCCTTTGATGGAAAAATCGGCATATACAATATTAAGGTACATCAGTATATATTGGGGTTTTTTTGTTTGTTGGTGAGATCGGATTTTGTTTTGCAACTACGTGTATGTATACTTTAACTAATCATTTTGAAACTAATTAGCGAGGAATGTTGTGATGAGGAAAACGAAATACTAGATTAGTTATATATTGATTTTTTTGTTTGCTTGATTATGATTTGTTCACAAATTTAATAGGTAGCTGTTATTATGGCATATGCCAGCTGAAGTAGTCTCATAAAGGGTACAACGAGTTAATAATTTACTCTGTAATATTTTAAAAAAATAACCAATTTCATGTTGTCCCTCCTACAACTCTGTTTGTAAGATCAATTTACTACGTATCTTGTTCTCCATCCCATCCTTTATCACTTCAGTCGTGCTACAAATTGTAAGATAGTTAGTTCTTGTTCAAGTTATAGACATGAAGTTGATCTCCAAAATTATATTCCATCTCGTAAATAAAATTCTTGGTTTTTCCAATTTAATTTTCCTTTAATTACCGACATTTGACTATAAACTGGATTTCCACTTTTGTGAGCCAAGTGTTCCTTAAATCCTATCAATCAGTTTTGACAGATAGACTTAGCTTACGTTATTATTTTAACCTTTTGCTTATAATTTAGGCCTTCATAATCTTTTAGTAGACAAGAAAGAAGCCATTGTGAGCAGAGTTCCTTAAATCTTATCAATCAGTTTTCATGTATAGACTTGGCTTATATTGTTATTTTAACATTTTGCTTAAAATTTAGGCCTTCATATATATAATGTTTTAGTTTTAGTTTACAAAGAAGCAGCCAAGGCATAACTGGTATGGGCAAGTTGAATAAGTAATGCCTGTTTTGAATTTTTTATATTTTAGGCAATCTACTTTCCTGCAGATCTCTTTACTGACCATATTATTAATAACATATGTGATTATCTGCAGGGTTGCCGTCAATCTGGAGAGAGTGATTTTGGTGCAGGTGTTTTTTTTTTTATTTTAAAATTTCATCAAATAAGTTACTATCATATTTACTTTCTTATAAATCATCTGCATGTTTCATGCTCAATCTATGTTAGATTTGGTTTCTGATAATTTGGCGGTGTATGTTTTTTTTTGAGTAGTGATATTTTAACAACCATTTTGGTACAACCTTTGAGACAACTTTGTTGTTCTCTCTTCTCATTGGTCAAAAATAATAGAGAGAGAAAAAGGAAGAGAGAGAATAAAAATATCATTTCTCTTTTTGAGAGAGAAAGTTGTACAAAAGTTGTACCAAAATGGTTGTACAAATATCATTTCTCTTTTTTTTTTATTTGGTTAAGAATGGCTTTCTGTTCTTTATGCACGACTTGCTATTAGATATTTTGGGACTCTCTGAATGAAATGTCCTTTCTGTGCAGTACCGCTGAGAGCTCCAAAATGGTATAAACGTCCTGTTGGTGCATCTTTTGGCTTTGGAGGTAAACTTGTGTCATTTCATCCTGGTTCTTCTGCTTCAGATTCACCTGCTGGGGCTTCAGAGGCAAGATTTAGTACTTCGATTTTATTTCTTTGTCCATGGTCTTTTAACCTTTCAGTTGATTCATCCCATTTGTAATTTTCCAGGTTTATGTGCATAACATGGTCACCGAAGATGGTCTGGTGAGTCGTTCGTCTGAATTTGAAGCTGCGATACAAAATGGGGAAAGAACTTTGTTAAGGGTTCTATGTGATAAAAAGTCTCAGGAATCAGTGTAAGTTTATCCACGAAGCGCAACATTGTTCCATGCTGTTTGCGTTTGATTGTTAGCCTATCAATTAGGCTGTGACTCTTGCATCTGCTGAGTGCTTTTTATTGTTATGGCAGATCTGAGGAGGAAAGGGAAACATGGGGCTTTTTGAAGGTTATGTTTGAAGAAGATGGAACTGCAAGAACAAAACTTCTCACACACCTTGGTTTCAATGTACCTAGTGAAGAAAAAGACATAGTTAATGATGATCTTTCCCAGGAAACAAATGCTCTTGGACTTGAGGGCACATCTGTTAATAACATAGGACATGTGGCTACTAATGAAGCCAATAATTTCTTTTTGGACAACGGGGAGGATTTCTTTAACAATATTCCCAGTCCCAAAGCTGATACTCCTCCATCTGCGGCTGCCGGCAACTTTGTTGTTGCGGATAATGCAAACGGTTCAGACAAAATCGAAGATGGTGTCGAAGTGGAAGAGAGCAGTGATCCTTCATTTGATGACTGTGTGCAGCGTGCTTTAGTTGTTGGGGACTACAAGGATGCAGTTTCTCAATGCATATCTGCTGATAAATGGGCTGATGCTTTAGTTATTGCTCATGTGGGTAGCACATCCTTGTGGGAAAGTACACGGGATCAATACCTTAAGAAGAACCGATCACCATACTTAAAGGTAGTTGATATTTACATTTTTCAATCTATTTAAATTTCATATCCAACAACAATTCTGTCAAATTCCAACAAGATATTTGTTTTTGTAAATCTCTTCCTTTTGCGGTTCATTTCTATTTTCAGGTTGTATCTGCGATGGTGAGCAATGATCTCTTGAGCCTTGTGAACACCAGACCTCTAAAATTCTGGAAAGAAACCCTTGCTCTTCTTTGCAGTGTAAGTCTCATTGGTCTTTGCTACTGGTCTATCTGTGATACAGAGTTATCTAAATTGATTAAAAGGGAATACAGATATCTGTGAATATTTTAATAGCATTCAGATTCACTTGCTCTCTTTTGTTTTGCCCTAGGCTTCTTTTAAAATTTCTTGTTAATGCATAATATATGCAGGGGCCGGGGTTTGAACCCCGGACACCCCACTTATTCACCTTTAAGGTGAATTTCTCTAGCCGCTCAGCTACTTTACCAAGAATAAATAAATTTCTTGTTAATTTAAGGTTGTGTTTTTATTTACTGCATCTTGGAAGCATGCATTAATTCCCTGATAGAATCTGGATTGGAAAACAGAAATATTTATTGGATGTATAAACAAACTCGTGTTTAAATGACCTGAACTCTCCAATTGACTAATCTCTACAATTGCATTCTCTCCATCTCAACCCCTATTCCTAGGCAACTTGCTTAATTAATTTATTGCAACTGACTGTAACTAACTCCCAAATACCTATTAACTAAGGTTACCTATCAATACCCCTCTAAACATTCACATTGTCCTCAAGGTGAGCAATAGAAAAATTTAATTTCCCACCAGGATCCCATTGCATAAAACTTTATGACCTTGATATCATTTTCAAGTTGACCCATGGTTTCTGAAGGGCCCAATGAAAGGGTCATTAGGCCAAGGTGTGAAGGCCCCATTAGGTCCACAGACGTCTTCTGCTGTAATTTCCATATTTCCCGTCTTGTGTTCTTGCTCCTGGTGCTGCTTCTCGCAACAACTTCTGTACTGAGGCATTTTCGCCACAGATTGCTAATCGCTGGGGTTCTTTCTGCAGAAAATTGGAGTCCGACAGCTTGGGTGGCAGTGGTGGTTCATCCAGCCAATGCGTTAGCATATCCTACCACCTGTTGATCATTCTTCCATGCTCCCCTCCACTTTCTCAACATCCCCCACCCACACAACACACATTGTTGCTTCTGCTATTTCCCAGGAAGTTCCCAGCTGGTTTTTATTCTGCCATCTCTTCTTGACTATCACACTACTCCCAGTCCTCTTTCCGTTGCTCTCGTTATCTTCTTTGTTTTTCCTCTGTTATGGGTTGATCAATCTTGTCCTGACGTCCTCCCTTAGGCTGTTCTCTTCCTTCACGGCTTCCTGTTTTCCTGTTTTCTGATTGTTGACCCTTCGTTGAGAGTTTGCAAATGCTGTTTCCCCCTTTCTTCACCTCTTCTTTGGCCGCGTCCTTTGATTCTTTTTCTTTATCTGTTTCTACCTGTCCCACTGGTTCTTGTTGGCCCTTGTTTTTGACTGTACCCAGATTTCTGGTGTCTTGTTTCCGATAATCTTGAAGATAAACCCCAAACTCAGGTGGAGTTGCATGAGCAGAGCCTTCTCAATGGTGATAAATGTACTAATCTGGTTTGTTTCTCTCAACATACCACTGGCAAAATTCTCCATCTAGTGATAGTAACTCTTCCTCAAGACGTCTGATGGATTCAAAATATTGATCTAAATTGATCATCCACCCGTAGACATTGCCACTCCCATCAAATCTTGGCATCATTCTTGAACCTATTTTCACTCTAAAATCCCCCACAACTCCAAAACTAGACCTCTGATATCGATTGATAGAAAGTGAATCAGAAAAAAATCTTTATTAGATGCAGCCTGGAACAAACCCGGGTATTCGAGAGATCTAAACTCTCCCAATTGACTTGTCTCCTCTCCACATCAAAACCACTATTTCTATTTATGGGCAACATGCCTATATTACTTATTGCAACCAACTCAACTAACTCCAATGTATTCAATGGCAGATTATGATGGCAAGCCTAAAATCCACCGTGGACAGCGCTCTAAGATCCATCATGGCCGCCAATTTCAATGTGGCCTCCATTGCACCAGCACGCGAAAACTATTGCACCATTCCTATTGTATTGCGGTCTCAAATTTCTGCTACCGCCATCTACCTTGGTGCCGCCACGATTGATTTTCAACACCGACCTATTCCCTAATTGATTCTATTAACAAACTAATTTGTTTCAACCTTTTGACTACATTGTAAACTATTGCTACCAATTGTCATATTGAAGTAGTGAAATCTAAGATCATGATGCAATATGTGGATGCTTTATCTTCTGTTTTGGATTTAGATTGGATAAATTCCCAAACTAGAACTTTACTTAGTATAATCCAGGAACTCCACAATGGGACAAATTTTTTATTATCGGGTATTTTTATGATTCACTAGTATAATTCTTGTCATCTCATATTAACAGTTTGCTCAGAGAGATGAATGGACTATGCTTTGTGACACACTTGCTTCAAAACTCATGGGGGCTGGCAATACGTTAGCTGCAACTCTTTGTTATATATGTGCTGGAAATATTGATAAAACTGTTGAAATTTGGTCAAGGAGCCTGTCGGATGAGCACAAGGGGAAATCTTATGTTGATCTTCTTCAGGTAAGATTGATACTTTTATTTGTAATTGGAAATATGTATAATTTAAAACTCACACTTACCAATTTTATAGCTTTACAACTGACAACTATATATTGTTAGGATTTGATGGAAAAAACTATCGTTCTTGCCTTGGCAACTGGGCAGAAGCGGTTTAGTGCCTCTCTGTGCAAGCTTGTTGAGAAATATGCTGAAATTTTAGCAAGTCAAGGGTTGCTGACCACAGCAATGGAGTATCTAAAGCTTTTGGGTTCTGAAGAACTTTCAACTGAACTTGTGATTTTGAAGGACCGAATTGCACTGTCTACAGAAACTGGTAAACTTTTTCTTGGATTTCTATACAACATGGTTAAAAAAATAGAGGAAAATAGTAAAAATTGAATGCTATTTATTAGCAAGCAACTCTTCAAATGCCCACTTCTGGTTGATGAAACTTCAAGTACTAGATTTTTCTCATTACAATTTCGTAGTGAACATTTGTGCACACTGCATAGTTATACGTTGCTGTTATCATACGTGTAACATGATACACCTAACCATTTTTCCCTTTATTTTTATGGAGTAAGGGAAGGCTACTAAAAAACCGAAAAAAATAATAATTGGTGAAGATATTGTCGGTTTTAGGATGACGTAACTACTCAAGTGATTACTTATTGACTACTCTTTGAACATTGTTAATAACTAGTGGAGTGGTTAATGGTTCATAAACCGTGTAATTTTACCAAATCCTTTTTGGCAAAGTTTTATAGTTTAATTAAAATAATTCAGTGTAAATGCATCTGCCATACGGAACTGTAGTTCTCTCCAGATATATTCATTTGGTGGAGGAACATAACCATTTTGATATGAAGGACTCTCAATTGGAGAAGTTTATGTTCATGGATTTGTTAGCTAATTAAATATCATTTTGTTATGACATCAGCTAATGTTTCCTTTATTGTTCAGTGTTTGAAGCTTTCCCCACACCCATAATTTCTTCTTTTTTTTTTCTTTCCCTGTTCTATTTATGGTTGCAGAGAAAGACTTAAAGACCACTGCTTTTGAAAATTCTCAATCACACGGTGGATCCTTTTATGGTGCTGATAATTCCAATTATGTGAATCATTACCAGGTAGTTACCTTTACTTTGTTCTTTGGCATTTTCTTTTGGTGTAAATCATAGTGTCTGGCATTTTGAAACTATACCTTTGAATATCTGTTGGTCAGGGTTCAGTATCCACTCATGTGCCGCCTGGTGTTCATGTGCCACCTGGTGTTTCGGGAGCTCAATATCCTGATAGCTATCAGCCGCCATATGATAATAGATATGTGCCTGGATATGGTGCTCCTGTTCCACACCTGCCACCCCAACAGCCCAATATATTTGTTCCGTCATCGACTACTCAGCCCCAGCCTCCTCAGGTACATTATCATATCATATAAATGTCATAATAAAGAAGTTGTTGCATATGTGCATGATATTCACAAGGCTGTGCTCAGTGGTCAATGAGTTTGATTGAGTTGTGTCATCCTTAGGTTTGATAGAGAACAGTGTGGTTCAAGGTAGTCAAAATCGGGATTTTAGGTATAATTGGTAAGGGGAAGTAAATCGTAGAATCGTTACATTAATCGTAGGATTATACAAAATTCATAAAACTCAAATATATGCATATAAAATAGCATAGGTAAGACAAAAACCTTATATTACTCTTGAAATGCTTGTGTAAATTTAAATTCGTAAGCATAACTCAATATAATAGCATACTTACATAACACATACACAATGAAAACTGAAAATACTTGTGTAATTAATACACTAACACTCACATATCAACAACATAACACTTGAAATATTTATGTAATTAAAACATTAAATCAAACCCATAAGTCTCAAACAAAACTAGGGGTTTACATGGGTTGGGTCAAACCCACCGGAAAAACCCAAAAATAACAGATTGAGTCGGGTAATTGGGTGTGTATGGTTTCAAAAAAATAAAAAACCCATAAAAAAACAGGTTCCGGGTACAACCAGATCCAGACCAAAGAAAACCACTTACCCAGTGATGGCAATATTTTTTATTTTTATTCATAGGGAAGGAGAATACCAAAGGTTTTGGTTATAACCTAAGTCCATTTTCAAACTGACACTGTGCACCACCCTCTATACTGAAAATCAAAACATGTTACAAATTAGGATGTTACACTTTCTGGTTATTTTGATGCTAATACGATTTTATGTCATGCAATTTTAGTTTGTTGCAGGTATTTTATGATGGAGTTTATTGTTAGATATTATCATTTATTGTTTTATGATGCTTAGAAAAAGTGAAAATAGGTTACACAATTTTTTTTGAAGAAAATAAGAAAGTTGAGTAATTTTTATGAAGAAAATATAAGGACTCATCATTTAGTTATTTAATTATTAAAAAATAAATAATAATTTGGGTAACCCACTACTCCACCCAACCCAACTCAGCCCGGAAATTAGTGGGTTTTCTGAAATCGGCCCAATGGTGTAATAGGTGGTTATTTTACCTCACCCAAACCGGAGAACCCTATATGGTTCGGGTTTTGGGTCTGATCAAATCAACCCAAACCGACCTACGTACACCCCTAAAGAAAACATCAACTAAAATTGCTTTTGTAGTTCCACCACTGCGACCATAATCGCAGAATTGTTTCAAAGAAAAGTGGGTTATACAGGATTCCACCAAAATAAGATTTTGCGAATACCGATTATTGTTGAAGGTAAGTATAATCACAAAATTGTTAGATTTAGGATAAAAATTGGGATTTTAACTACCATGATGCTGTTCATCATCAAGTTACATAAACTACTAATAAGAGATATCAAACAATTGTGAGCATAGACCAAATTTCGTCTGATGCATATTTTTCTCTTCAAAAAACTCTTTGGCCAAATTAAGTTCGGAAGTGAATGTATATTTAGAGTGTGAAAGTTGTCCCGGAAAATGCATTGGTTACGCTCCATAAAATATACGTATAGCTAAGCTGACTGTGGACAAAGGGGACTTGTTAAATGTGAAGAATTTCCCCCCTTCACCACTCTTCTGGTCAATTTATTGCTGACTGCTGAAATGCACCATGTACTTATTGTGTTAATTTTGACTCTGAATGTTCGGTTTTGAAGTGGAATAAAGTTGTTTTGATTTAAGTCCAAACTCAACCAGTGGCGTTCATATTATTTGGGTATGAATTATTTTTGCTTTATTTTTGTTGTTAGAAGGCACAATGGGAGAAAGCTCATGCACTGGCTCACTCTTATTATCAATTTGTGGGCTTGAGTAGCAAGCCCTCCTTGTATAAACATTTTATTTTATGCATTAGTTTTATATTTTAAATACTTATAGAACAGTTGATTTGAGTGATTTGGATGTTATATTCTGAATTTTTTTGAATTAGTTGTTATTGATGATTTTCCCTATTTCTTTAATCTTCAATCCTTTCTTTCTTCTAGTCAAACTTCCCAAATACTTCCGGGGCACAAACTCCTGTGAGAGCTTTTGAACCTCAAACTCCTGCTTTGATTAGAAATCCAGAGCAATATCAGCAGCCCACATTGGGTTCTCAATTGTATAATGTGAGTTGATCTTTAAATTCAAATTCAATTTTATCAAGTATTTTTTTACCAGATGCAGGTTATAAAATGACTTTCTGTATTTCAGACAAACAACAATCCAACTTTCCCGCCTACCAATCAACCTTACCAGCCTACACCTCCTGCTCCATCTCACATTGGTCATGGCCCGAACTTACCACACGTTGCGGCACCTACCTCAAATCCAATTGGATTCATGCAAACCCCTAGTGCTGCTGGTGTTCAAAGACCTGGGGTGGGATCAATTCAACCTCCCAGTCCCCCTCAACCGCAACCTGTGCAACCGGCTGCTGCACCAGCAGCTCCACCACCTACTGTGCAGACTGCCGATACTTCAAAAGTACCTGGTAATATTTCTTTTACTTTTCAGTAACTTTTTCTTTCATTGAAAAGACTAAACTAATATACTGGTGTTTATTTTATGAGTAAGAAGGCATAAGTCTTGAATTATGAAATTTATTTCATTCCTTTACTGATTCTCATTTTGTTTTAATTTTTGCTTCACTATTTCAGCACAACAAATGCCTATCGTCACATCATTGACAAGGCTTTTCAATGAGACATCGGAAGCACTGGGAGGTTCACGTGCAAACCCAGCAAAGAAGCGGGAGATAGAAGACAACTCAAAGAGACTTGGTGGGTTGTTTGCGAAGTTGAACAGTGGGGACATCTCCAAAAATGCTTCTGATAAGCTCCTTCAGCTTTGTCAGGCGTTAGACAATGGTGATTTTGGTACTGCCCTTCAAATTCAGGTAAGTCAATTGCAATTTCTAGCATGAACATAGTTGTGTCGTTACCATACATCAAACTTACATTTTAACTGTTTTACTTATGTGTTGCAGGTTCATCTGACTACTACTGAATGGGATGAATGCCAGTCCTGGTTAGGTTCACTGAAGCGAATGATCAAGACAAAGCAGAGTGTGAGATTGAGTTAAAAAGTTACTGATACTGTTTTGCTGATTTTGAAGAATTTTCATGTGATTAGTAACTTGCAGTAGTGATTGCTGATACTCTTATCATCGTCCAAAAGACTACTGCCTCTAGATTGAAGGTGCAGGGTTTTGGTTTTATGCACTTCTACAATTTCTAGCAGTGTCTGCAGTTTTCAAATCGACTGTTATTAAAAGCTGTTACTCAAAATAGTTTTCAGGAAATGGATGGAAAATGTTTAGCAGATTGTTTTACGACCAACATTTGTAATAGAAGTGTTTTGTCTGTTTGTTTGCTCTAAAATTTCAGATAGTTTTTTCATCACCACACCCCTCTGGTACCAATGGTGATGCTCCAAGCTGTTCTAGTGTCGGTTATAGATTGATATTTCCTTTTCTTTGATATAATTTTTGTATCACACTAGTCATATAAGTATTGAATTAATTGCCAAACAATTGAATAATGTAGCATCATGTTTATTTGTCAACCATTTAAATTCTTGAAGCTGTACGTTATATAGGCTTACCACGTCAATAGGGCATAAACTCAATAGTAGTTGAGACGTGAAATGATCTTAGTTTTAGTTTGGATAAAAAATTGATGGTGATCTTTCTGGACGTGAAATGGTGATATGTGGATTATTTATGGATTTTGATAATATCCTTTTGGGTGGATTTTTGTTTTGAAGGATCCTCTCGGGTGAATTTAATGAATCGTTTGAGTCCAAATATAACAGAAATGAATACTTAGGATAAGAGTGGAATAAAGTGGTGTGAAATGTGATTCCATTGTTTGAATATTTGAATGGAGTGGTATATATGATGGGTTCCATTCCATCCACGAATCTCATTTTCCTTCACCTCTCATTTGGATTTGTGGTGTATGGAATGAAACCCAACCTCTTAATTTATTAATTAGTATATTATCCATTTTGTACATCAAAACAATATTATTTACTGCTTTATGATACTACATATTATAGCTCGTGTGTCCATTTTCTACATATTATAAAGCTGAAATTCTTCCACCAACTTTTTTGTCTTTTATTTAATTGCCAGCTATAATAATAATAATAATAATAATAACAAAACAAAAAACAACAATAACAATAACACTACGTTGTCGAAAGAAAAGACTAATGACATAAGTAATTCAAACCTGAAACTTCCTAACCTCAATAAGAAGTGATAATTAAAAAAACCAATAAAACTGATATAATTTTGGGTTGCCAGTGCCTACTTTTATCCTACAATTCATTCTTCAAGGTTACACTCGTAGTTAATCAATTGAAAAAAAGCATTAAAGTGTTGGAACAAAATAAGTTTAAACAATGCCTCTTAAGTTTTGATGATAACAAGATATTAAAAGTTCAATTGTATATGCTAATATTTTTTCAAGCGTGCAAGACCATAGACTAAAAATTTATCAAAGTATTGGTTTTGAAAGAACAAATTGAAGAGCAAGGATTTACATGAGAAGCTATGTTACAGGTCAGAATATGAATGAGTCGGACTCTGAAGGTCACCCAGACTCTGGAAGCAGTCAGACTCTGAAGATTCTTTAGACTCTGAAGGTCAAGATCTTGTCAAGCTAAAGGACAAAGAAGCAGAAACTTTGGATATCAAATCTGAATTATTTTGAAGATCAATCACAATGGTTCTGAAGATATCAAAAGGTCAATGGATGTCATTTTACGTGAAGGTACAAAGAAGGACAACAATGTACGACCACTACTCCACTACCTTCAACATTTCCATGTGCATTGTACGAAGCTACATTTGTGTCTCCATTGGAAAAGAACGGTTAATTCCTCAGCAAGGAAATGATTCAAATTCATTCCTTCATAGGACATTAACCAAATCAAGCAACAAATCAATGTTGAATGATCAAGCTTCTCAAATGAATCTTTGATGTTCTGACACTCTTCAACGTCTCTTTTCAACCTCTATATAAAGGATTGAAGACTTGAAGACAAAACAAGACTCTGCAATATTCTTACAAGTGCCAAAACTCTGTCAAATTCATTACACATCAAACACTTAGAATTTCTTATAAACTTTCATATCTTAAAAATTCTTAAGTCTAGAGTCTGATCTGTTTTGTATTTGTGAACACCTCTGATTGTATATCAAGTGTTCAACCAAACAATTTTTCTTTGTAATCTTTGTTTGTTAGAAGTCTCTTGCTTGTGTGCTTGAGCAATTGTAATATTGTGTGATTATAGTGAAAATCTCTTGTAAGTGACAAGGGGACTAGACTACTTCTAGATTATGGAAGGAACCAAGATAAATTGCTTGTCTCTCTTTCTTCTCTCTCTCTTTTGTTCTTTCTTATATGCTGCACTTAACTCTGAACAATGTTTCAGGTTCTGAAATCTATCAGAAGCTGAACTTTGGACTTAGTTTAAAACAAGAAAAAGATAACACAATTCAACCCTCTTCTTGTGTTTTTCAAACCTTCATAAATAACATGCATAATCTAGTTTAAATCAAGCACAATAAAAGTATAAACTGAACGAATTTTTTTTATTAATAAGGTCAAATAAATAAGAAGGGGTTCATCTTGGAACCCTAGTCAAGAGGTTTAGTTGCTCATGACAACAACATCATAACAAAACAATAGAAAAACATATCCCAGAGAGAACAAGAGAAGGAAGAATCCTGCCTTGAAGATCTAATGCTTAACCTTGCCTTGATCGTCAATGTTTCTGAATGAATAATAATGTGTGCAAGAGTCTCTATTTATAGCAAATGATTACTTAGGTTTTAAGAGAAGAAAATTGGGCAAATTCCCCATTCTAGCTGTAGCAGGGCGCCTAGGCGCATGGGATTGGATGCAGGGGCGCCTAGGGCCATAGCTATTGCTACCTCAGGCACAGGGGGGCCTGAGGCAGCTCCTCTTGAGCGTTATCTTGCGTTTTCATCCCATTTTCGATCGTTCTTCCGTCTAAAAACTCCTAGGAACTCGAAATGAATTGTCTTCACTTTGAATTGTCTTCAACCACCTTCTAAGAACCATTGGTCTTCATTTCATATCCTTGATCCTTCACATGATGTCTTGATTTTTCGATTTACATGATTTCTCACTACAAAATACTCAAAACATCTATGGAGTTGCATGATTTAGGATAAAAGCGAATTACAACGACTCGAGTGAAAACAATACAATATGTTCCTCAAACTATTAACAACTCCTCTGTATCTCATCTAATTTGTCTTCAAATGCAAAGAAAAGTACGAAAAACATAATAAAAAATGTCATATGATGCTTTGTCATCATATTTTCCAATGTAATGGCTTCCTCACTCACTCCCTCTGGGACACACTCACCATTTTCATGTCCCTAACCATAGAAATCACACTTAATAGCTTGAACATACTGCACCTGTTGCCTTGTGCTTGTCCCGTACTCAAAACTTGCATTTGCATTGAAAGAGCTTCCATTTGTCTAGCTATAAGAGTATGACTAGCCATGAGTGCTCCGTTGTCATTTATCTAAAACCCAACCCTTTTAAATCGAACAATTTCATACCTATACTCATTTTGAGCCATGTTCTCAATTAAGGTTTGTACTTCTCGGTCAGTTTTCACTTTCATACTACCTCCATCTGAGGCATCTAAAAGAATCAAGTATTTGGTTTTAGTCCTTCAATGAAAATCTGCATTTGGGTTATCTCACTCAACTCATGTGTTGGAAAACTTTTCAACCACAATTTAAACCTTTCACATGCCTCATAGAGAGATTCAAGCTCACCATGTCTGAAGTTTGTAATTTGGTGTTTATTGTTCTGCCGATTGTGGTTGTTTAGAAGATTGAGATCATCTTTTTTCAAATGTGATTTGTTTGGTCGGATATGGTCGCTGGTTTCTGGCTGGTTAGGTTAATCAACGGCTCATCACGGTAATTTATATGATCATCTTCTTCAGTTTGGTGGGTTAGAGGGGTTTTCCAAAAATTCTCGCCTGACTTTCAATATTATTTGGATATATGTGCTTTTCATCATTTGGAAGGAGAGAAATTCGAGGATTTTCAATCATAAGGTAGATCTTCCTCATTCTTTAACAGAAAAGGTTAAACTCCTACCTATTTGGTGGCTAAAATCGCATTATGTCTTATTTGATTTTGATTACCTCACTTGGAGGTCGAGTCCTTTGTCGCGTTTAAAGGCAGATGTATAATTTATTTTTTCTTCGCTGTTTTTGGTTTGTAATTTGAACATCTCGGATTCTTAAGTTTCTCTGGTACAGCTTGTGCTGGAGGTACTTTTATTGGTTTATCAATATATGAAATTCTAGCGCACTTGTTTTAATATCTTTTGTAAGATGTTTCAACGTTTGTAATGTTTCGTTCAATGTTCCAACATCACGAAATAAACAGAAATAAAAACAAGAAAATAAACGACAAGAAAGTAAAGAACACAGAGAGTTTGTTGACCCAGTTCGGTGACAAACACACCTACTCTGGGGGTTACCAAGCCAGGAAGCAAATCCACTAGTGTAGTCCTTATTCTATAGCTATCAGCAAACTCCTCGTTTACACTAAAGACCTAGGACCTACCCGTATAGACTTCAACCTAGGAATTCCTAGATCTGAGATCCCATCTCACTATCCTATGGTCAGTCACAACCCCTGTGACCTATCAGACCTAAACACAAACACAAAGATGAAGTTACCTTCAAACAAACAACTAGCACCTTGTTTCACAACTTCGGTGTAGTACACAAGAGTATCAAACTCAACACACAGTCCTAAACATGTATCACAAACGATACAAGAAAGGCTCACAATAAAGGTTCTAAACTTGCATCAACATGATACAAGAGTAGAGCACATGTAGACTCAAAACTCTAAAAATCTAAGCTTTTTAGAATGACGGCTTGAACGATCAATTAGGTCTTGAAGTCTTGTTTATATACTGAAGCAGCTTGGGCCAAATACTTAGCTGGGCTTCAGAACAAAGCAGATCGCTTCAGCTAATCTGCAAAACAGAAATCAGAAACAAATATGGAAAGTCCTAAAATGTCGGAACATCTTTAGGATCGTCCAAAACAATAACAAATATTTCCTAAAATATAAATACTACTTTAGGAATATTCCACAACTGATTCTGTAAAGATATGCGCGTTGCTTGGTCAATAAGATAAGGAAATATTGTTTCCTTAAACAATAAAGGGCG